>MDTE01094438.1_pt1 | contig 30199 bp, 20 predicted proteins | sample 811231 | NCBI WGS metagenome assembly MDTE01 (sample SAMN05326651, study PRJNA326480) | marine metagenome | isolation source: seawater | place: Indian Ocean: Red Sea | collected 2010 | reverse complement strand
GCCTTGGAAACTTCACGTGGCGGCTTCATGCGAATCTTGCGTTCACTCTGCGTCGTCAACAGCTTCATGATCGGCGGCTGAATCACGGGTACCAGCGCCATATAGGAATAGGCCGCAATCGCGATCGCCCCCAGCAATCCCGGAGCCAGCTTGGCGGAAAGAAAGATCGCCGTGGGACCATCGGCGCCACCGATAATGCCCACTGCGCCCGCCTCGGCTGACGTGAACCCCAGAGACAAAGCGCCCAGAAACGTCAGAAACACACCGATCTGAGCGGCCGCTCCCAGCAGGACCAGTCGAGGATTGGACAACATGGTGGAGAAATCGGTCATCGCACCGATCCCCAGAAAAATCAGTGGTGGGAAGATGCCCTGACTGACACCAAAGTAGAGATAACCCAGTACGCTTCCTGAACGCGAGCGAACCTGCTCTGGCTTGACTGCCGAAGCACCGTCCCCACTCTCCTCGGATTCGTCGTCAGTGCCAGCAAACAGTGAGACAAGTGGGTTCAGCATCCATGAATCCGTACCTGCGGAGTCTTCGATGGTCTCCGTCAGCACCTTTCCATCTTCAACCAGAATCGCTCCCTGGTTCTCCACTCCCAACTGCATGTCTTCGCTGAAGGGAATATTCCCCACAATGATGCCCATGCCGATGGGCACCAGCAACAACGGCTCGTAGTGCTTGCGAATCGCCAGCGTAATGAACGTAATACCAATGACGATCATCGCCACGTTGCCGAAGCTGAGCGTGGCAAAGCCGGTCGTCTGAAAAAACTCGAGAAGATTCCCCATATGATTCTGGATGCTCAGCCCATTGAGTTTGTGGTTCTAGTTACCTGGTTGATTGGGTGCGGTGGTGATGCAACGCAAACCCAACAGCCGCCGCCCGCTCCTGTTCCTCGTTGGGGGAGGAGAGCTGGTCCGGTGCGGACGGAAAAATACCGTCTACGACCGCCAGCACCCGCGGCAGCGAATAGATGAATACGGCAATCAGTGTCAGCGCAGCGAACACCACGGTCATACCCGTAACCGCCAACTGCAGATGCTCGGGCTCGATGCGGTCTAAATTCATCTCAGTTTCCTGCCACCTTGTGTTCCTGTGGCCGTCGCTCCCAGGGCGTCAGGCCGCTGGCGCCGGCCACGTACGTCGCCGCCATCCGGAACCTGCCGGGAGTTCCTTGCGCCCAAGCGCAAACCACCCATTTTATGCCGAAACGCCCGACTGTCGATACGCACACCCACGCTGACCACATTTTGTCAGCAGTTTAGCCGATTTGGGTGATCACACCCCCAAAATACCGCTCCTGACCCGTGGGTGTTTGCAGCATGAGGGCTCCATCCGCGTCGATTCCCAGACAGGTACCCTGAATTTTTTGACGGCCCGCTTCCAATTCAACAAACCTCCCGCGCAAGGCACACCGGGCCCTCCACTCCGCAGCCAGCTGCCGGTCATCATCGCGCAAACGCGCCAGCTGGCGTTCGAATTCTCCCAACACCTCGATCAGAACTTCAGTCAAATCAAACACGGTGCCCGTCGTGTCCACCAAGGAGGTCGCGATCTCTTGAAGTTCGTCAGGGGCACCTGCAAACGAATTATTGACGTTGATCCCGATCCCGATCACCAGCGTCGGCGCCGGCCGCCGGCCGCCGACTTCGATCAGGATCCCGCAAATTTTCCGCCGGTTCATCCAGACATCGTTGGGCCACTTGAGGGCAACCTCCTGTTGTCTTGCCAGGGTGTCCAGCGCCAGGCAGATCGCCAGGCCGGTGGTCAACGACGCTTTCGGCCATTGCTGTTCAACGATGCCAAAATGGGCAGGCTGAATAACCAGAGAGCAGGTCAACGCACCTGCGCTAGACCACCACTGGTTAGAGCCACGGCCGCGCCCCGCAGTTTGTCGCGAGGTGACCACCAGCAGTGGTACCGAACAGAGGTTATTTCGACAAAATTCGAGAGCATCGTCGTTGGTCGAATCGATCGTTTCGTGGGAACGCACCTGCTCCACAAAACTCTCACGCACGATCCGATCTGAATCGAGCCTGTTTCTGGCGTCATCTGCGGCCAACATGCCTGGCACCCTGGTTTCGCCTCCCGGCATCGACAACGAGAAATCGCTGCCCGGATTCGTGCCTGGAAGTTCCTGCAACCATAACGCGATTCGGCGGCGTGACAAACCCGTGGTAGAGTGGACGGCCCGCGTTCAGGTCGGAGGATGCACTGCCGGAATCAAATTGCCAGGCGGTCCCAGCACGAGACAACCGTTGCAAAGAGACCGATCCGCACCGCGAGTGGCCTGCTCGCCGCACATTTGACAACCCCAGGGGTGGCACTACGATCGTGACCGGATCCTATTTGCTACACCATCACTCGGCGCACCTCAGGCGACGGACACGGGTAACATTCGTCGCGTAACTAACGACTCTTCTGTTCGTTCCAGGAGGAGACACCATGCCACCTCAAGTCGCTTGCTGCCTGACGGTGGACAGCCGCTGGGGATGCTGATTCAAATCCCCGACCGCAATCACCTGCGAATCGCATTCCGCGCCGACACCCAATCTCCCTGGGTCTTTTCCTCGACGTTTGATGCCGGCGAAGCGTTTGGCGGAATCGCAAAATTTGCGTACCCCTGCCTGGTCTCCTTCACTGGTCGCGGTGTTGGGTTCAAGGGCTGGGGTAGCGGCAACTATCCCGGGTTCCAGAAATTCCAGATCGACTACCTGCGATTCCGTTACGGCCCGACCGGGGAACGCTAGCTCATGATTACGTCTCGCTACCCAGCAGTCGCTCGGTGCGCCCGGGGCGGGCAGTCGCGCACGCTACCAGAGCAGCTGTTAACCGTACAAACTAACCATCAAGAATTGCAGACAGGGTAGCTCCACGCGTCCAGAACCCGGCTCACCATCATCCGCGATTTCAGTCTTTTCAGCACCCTCCACGCAGCCCAACGGACAGCAAAGCGGTTGTTCTTTGCCCAACGCAAACGGTCCATTTCCTGGCCGGATCGATCAGCCGCTTGACACATCCAATACCCTGCCAGTCCCCGCGCACACCCTGCTGACTGGAAAACACCCGACCGACGGACGACCACCGGTCACTGCAACAAGCGACCGCGGCAGCTTTCATGGAACGCGCGGTCACATCAGGGTATGATCTGGTTCGGCCCCGAACCTGGACATGGTTCGAGTCGGCGCCAGACAAGGCCGACACCGTTGCGCCTCTGGACATCCCCCTACACCACCAGACAACCCCTCACAAGACCATACCAATGAGCACCGCACACAACGTCCTGGGAACACCACTGGAAACCTGCAGTCTCAACCCACGCACTGGATTTTATCGGGACGGCTGCTGCAACACGGGCGCGGATGACGCCGGGCTCCACCTGGTCTGCATCATTGCCACAGACGCCTTCCTGGAATTTTCGGCGGCCGTCGGTAACGACCTCAGCACACCCATTCCTGCGTACGGTTTTCCAGGGCTGAAAGCAGGCGATCGCTGGTGCTTGTGCGTCCAACGCTGGCAGCAAGCACTGCAGGCGGGCACCGCCCCACAGGTCGTGCTCGAAGCGACCCACATCTCGGCACTCGAATTTGTCGACCTGGAAGATCTGCAAGAATACGCCATCACGCCGTAACCATCCCGGAATGAGGCCTGATTGGACAGACGCGTCCCGTTATCAGCGCGCCAAACCCGGAAACCGGCTACTACCCAACCGCAGTAAATCGCCCGTGCCACCCGGTAAGGTCAGACGCAGCACCCCATCATTCACGGGCAGCGTTTCGGGCTGGCCTGTTTTGCGCGAGAGTCTGCCCACCACGCGAACCTTCTGATCCAGGTTCAGGGTCACGGTCACCGCCCGCTCCACCGCCGAGACCTTTGGACCATGCCATAGGTTCGTCAGCATAAAATATTCCTGGCCCTGATCATCGATGAAAAAACCGATCAGCAGGTCCTGCCACTCCACCGATGCTGTGCCCGCATTCTCGATCACAATTGACTTGATCGTCGCATTATCGCCAGCACCTGGCTGCCACGCCGTGACGCCAGCAGGAACCCGGTTACCACGGCCCGGCACATAATGGACAGCCCTGCTGGTGAGGAAACGCAATGCCTGCCCGATGTGGCGGACTTCCTGGTTCAAATGAGCCGCATGGTAGTAAATCGGTCTGCGCTCCAACGTGTCGTTACTCACCATCGCCGGACCCTGCTGATCTTCATAGGTGAAATAACCGATCCCGGTGTAACCACTCGTTAAATGGGTAAACACTTGCATACGGAGATCGGATTCACTGGGCATCCGGTATCCGCGACGGGGATCACTGTGAGATTGCACAAAGCTCCAGTACGGCTTGGCCAATTCTTGCGCCACCTTTCTGGCCGTAACGAGCGTAGGAAAGGGGTTGGTAGTCGCGCCCCCTTCTCGAAAAATGTACGCGTCGTACATCACCACATCAGGGTCCATGATCGTGCCAAAGTCGCGTAGATATTGCTCGTAGCTGTAGCCAGCTGCGGGTAATTCGCCACCGTAATAGCGTTCCAGACGCGCCCCCCGAGGAAAGGCATTAGAATAGACCAGTGTCTCAGGATACGCCTCCTTCAATCTGCGGATCGCCTGGGCTGCGACGAACATATCTGGACGGTTCGGTTCATCCCAAACGATCCATCCAGTACAGCCCTGATAGGTATCGTGGTGGTTCTTCAGGCGGGCCATGAGCGCGTCGGTTAAGCCGTTCTCACGAAGCAAAACGGATTGGACGTGCAAATGCCATGGTAGCCCGACGCGCGCACTACCTTGGAGTAATGCGGGACGTTGCTTCCAGGCCAACACAGTCGTCAGGTTGGCATCCCGGTATTGTTGCGGATTCGAGGACTTTGGAATGATGGTCAGCGCCATCGTGGTCAGTGGATTCCTGCGGACCCAGCGGAGGCCCCGTCCAAGCTCACCAGCGGCGCCGACTTGCGTGCCTGCGCTGGCCACAATCAGTAAATACAACGCGAAACTGGGTGCCGTCACGGATGGTCGCATCATCAGGTGTTGTTTCCTCTACCAGCGTCGCTATCACGGATGATCCGCGCGCCCCGCAGGACATCCTGCGTCGCTGCCGCACCCAATCTTCCATGCCTAATGCGGTGCGGCATTCTCCCAGATCGGATATGTGGTCGCAAGCAGCACAACGACTGCGGCAAACCGTGTTTGGCAGTCCTGATTTCATTTGCCAGAAACCGCCCTGGACGGATTCCACAGCCTCACCCATTCGGCCGCTGCAAACCCGCCGAAACATAGACAATGACAGTCCGCTTTGAAACGATCCTATAGCAGCACCCTCACTGCTGCTATGATGTGATTTGGCTCCCACAACACAGACACCTCCGCCGCGCTGCGGCGACCGATTCGATTCCAACCGAAACAATTCCAACCACCATGATTGCGATTCACCACCAACCGCCCGAACCCGCTGGGGAGCCTGCGGATCTGAAACCGGGCCAACTGGTCTGCCACCGGCGCTATGGCTACCGCGGCGTCATCGTCGAGCGCGACGCGGAGTGCCAGGCAGACGAAGCCTGGTACTTCAATAATCAAACTCAACCCGCGCGCAATCAGCCCTGGTACCACGTCCTGGTTCACGAGTCGAACGCTTGTACGTACGCAGCCGCCGAGAATCTGGTCAGCGATTCCAGCCAGCTGCCCATCGCGCACCCGCTACTTCCCCGTTTCTTCAGCGCCTGGCAAGCCGGCAGGTATCTCCGCAATAACGAGCCGTGGCCCCGATAACTGTCACGCGATTTGCCAACGCCCCGCTGGGAGCGAAACAAAACCCTGGCAAACCGAGTTGATACGGGCAGCTTTAACCGGCTTCAAATGGGCGGCAGCTGAACGTCACCCAAATGGAACGTCTTTCCATCGGGGTCACGATACCGCAACTGGTACGCAGTACGCCGGTGTTTCTGCAAAGGAATCCCGCCCGCATACGCGGCCGGCTTTCGATCAGCGAAGGGAACCAAGAAAACAGCCGTAATCGGAATTTCACCAGCAACCTCAGACCACTCGACGTCACGCAACCACTGAGCCGAATGCACCTGGCGTGTTTCGAAGGTAACAGGAATGAAGACAGAACCATGCCGGCAACACAACCAACACCACGAAGTAACAATTCAGGGGCACAGTCCACTCAACCGGTTGGCGTAATCCGGACAGTCTCATTCCGGTCCTGTCTTCGATCTTCACTCCGCAGTCCAGTAGTGGGGACAATCGCCAACCTGTCCTGTGGGAAGCCAAAATCGGCAAAACGTCGCACGAGCGCGAGAGATCGGCGGCAGACCTGTCTGGGGGCAAACTTTTTCGGCAGGTCCAGAAAGTTCATCGTCAATCAACCGTATCCGGCTGTTCCATGGCCTGTACTCCGGCCTGTACTCCCGGGCGAATCTCTGAGCATGCTCCATAAGCACTATCACATCAACAACTTGCGTCAATGTCATTAGCGGTGGCCCGCTGGCGAACAAGCAGAGAAAGCACGGCCTTCTCACTGGTCCATCCACCCGTCCCTGTAGTGCACTCGTGACGCACATCTGTGTAAATTTTTGCCGATTTTACACACCCCACCTGCAGGCGACGGGCTCTAGGTATGTTGGTGACTTGTGGATACGTCAACCTGCACCAGGATCACGTTCGGAACGGGCGACTGGGCTGGGTCACAGCCCGGCATATCAATCGCACGCGTGAAGACCAGGCAACTAGCGTTCCAGGTTGCCCGTCCGCATGCAACTTCGTGATCGAGGAAAGCTCGCTATGACAGTGGAACACGTTACCGCTCTAGAGAATTGCAATGCCCAGGTCACACGCAACGACCAAGGTCAGGTCGTCACCGTAAACCTCATCGACGGTTCCCTCACCGATGCAGAAGTCGAACATGTCGCAGCCCTGAATAGCCTAGAAACACTTTACCTGGACGGTACAGACGTAACCGACTCGGGACTGGAACGCCTCGCAGGCTTGCCACGTTTAGGGACAATCGGTCTGTCTGAAACTCAAATCACTGATACGGGAATCCGGCATCTCCTGGAACTACCTCAGCTACACACGCTTGACTTGCCCAACCAAATTACCGATTCGGGATTACTTCAACTTCAAGAACAGAGAACCCTCAAGAGACTCATTCTGATCGGAGCTGAAGTCACCGACGAGGGGATCGCCCATCTCTCAGAAATGACCGACCTGGAGTTCCTCTGCCTGGCCCATACCTGCGTCACCGACGCCGGACTCAGTCAGCTGAGCCAGATGAAGAAACTGCGCGCACTCGACCTCCACGGTCTAGGCATCACGGATTGTGGCCTGGTGCACCTGGCGCCATTACATCAATTGGTAGACCTTTACCTCAGTGACTCCCAAGTTACAGATGCTGGCCTCAGGCACCTCGCCAACCTGACCAATCTGGAATTTCTCACGTTAAGTTCGAGAGCTGAAGCGGGCCAATGGGTCGATCGCCTCTCCATCACCGATGCAGGCATCGCACATCTCAGCGGTTTAACCAAACTGCAATACCTGTCCCTCTGTAATACACACACGACCGACGCCGGACTGCACTATCTCAGCGGAATGGAAGGGTTACAGGTTCTCTTTCTTGACAACACGGAGGTCAGTGAAGACGGAATTGCAGAACTGAGACAGACATTACCCGACTGTCACATCAAAGCCTGACGGTAAACGTCTACCTGCGGTAAATGTGCAGTGCCTGACAACAATTCATGAACATCCTCGGGCACACTGGCAGTGCACCTCAATGACCGCAGGGTAGTCGACCTGAATCAACACGTGGTAAGGTACCAGGCGCGTAACGTGTCTGTTCCAAAACGCACACGGCAGGTGCGCTCTCAGGTTCGGGGGTTCGGCGACATGGTCGTGGACAGTGGCCGCTTCGTTGACCTGCAACCCACAGTCAACTCTGGCAGAGTTCCAAAACCAGCCATGGATCACAGACTATCTAATGACCTGATCACGGCGACTTTATCTCGTCGTTTTGCCGTGGTGGTTCTGGGCTGGTTGATCACGGCAACAACAGGAGCAACTGCGACCACCGCAGAGACGGTGGAGCTGGTACGCGACGGACAGCCTCGTGCCACGATCCTGCTGGAAGAAAACCCGACCATCTCCGCGCAATTGGCGGCTCACGAATTACAGTACCACCTCCAGAAGATGTCCGGTGCGACGCTGCCCATCGTGCGGGAACCGGCGACTGTCAAGGGGACCGTCGTATTGGTAGGCGAAAGTCGGGCGAGCAAGGCAAGGGGCTACAACAACGCGGATTTCGGGCAGAGTGAGTACCTCGTCAAAGCCCAGGGCGATCAGTTGATTCTGCTTGGCCGGGACTACGGGCTCTATTGGCCGCTGGCAGGCCATCGCGGAAAACTGAACTACCACGGCGACATGCACAAGGAGCTGGGCTACAGCGAAGTCTGGATGAACCAGCCGCTGGGATCGTGCCACGCCGTGCACACCTTTCTGGAACGTGTTCTGGGTGTGCGCTGGTACCTGCCGACCGAACTGGGTGAAGTGATCCCGCAGCGGAAGACGGTGACGGTGGCAAATATCAATCTGCGCAGAACCGTCGCTGCGCCCTACCGACGGTTCTACCCCTGGGCCATCAACAAAAAGCTGTACTACGACGACTGGGACGCCACGCATTGGAACCGCGCCGATCATTGGGACCTCCGCAGCGGCATCCTGTATTGGGTTCGCAACAAACATGCGGGCGGTCCCCCAATTGCGGCCAACCACTCGTTTAACGGCTGGGATCGCGCGTTCGGCGAAAAACACCCGGAGTGGTTCAGCCCCAAGGACTGGGAGCAGATGAAGACGATGCGCTACCAGGGAGAAGTCAATCCATGCCTTAGCCAGGAAGGCGTTTTCCGGGCCAATCTCGGTATCATTCGCGGCTATTTCAACTACCAGAAGGCGCCTTTTTCTCAGGCGCACGCGTCGGCCGCCCAGCACCCCCGCGACTTCTTCGGAATCTGCTTGAACGACAACCACCACTACTGCCAGTGCGATGCGTGCCGGTCGCAGTACCGCTTGGATTTCGACATCTACAACTATGGCGACGTATCACACTACTTCTGGAACTACACCAATCGGCTGGCGCGGGAACTGCAGCGCACGCATCCCCGAGCGCGGCTGATCGGCCTGGCCTATTTTTCCCACTATTCCGCGCCGAAAGGCCTGAAGTTTGAACCCAATCTGGGCGTGCTGATCACCCGTCAGCCGTACACCCACTGGGACCATGGCATGCGCAACTATGAACATGGCCAGGTCCGCAGCTACCTGGAAGAGTGTGGCGCGAGCGACCTGTTTACCTGGGAGTACTTGTTGCATCCCTGGGTCAGCTCTGATCCTTTCCCTGCCGTGCTGCCTCGGCTGTCAGCGCAGGACGCAAAATTCCTCGTCCGCACGCCACGTTTCCGCGGCGGGATCATGCAAACCCAATACGCCGGCATCAAAGGTAGCGGTAACGTCTGGGCGCATCCGTTACTCGATCACTTCCGACTCTACTTCCGCATGAAACTCTACGACGATCAAACGCTCGACGTGGAAACGATGCTCGATGAGTACTACGACAAGTTCTACGGCCCGGCCAGTGGAATGGTTCGCAAGTTCATTGAGGCCTTGGAAACCCGCTGGTGCGATACTCGGATCGCCACCGCTGCCGGCGCGCATCCTGCCAGTTACAACAACAACCCTCGACTCTGGTGGGAATTTCTCGGTACACCTGATTTCATCACGCAAATCGAAGGGCTGCTGGCGCAGGCGCACGCGGCAGCCCCCGACGGCAGTATTTACGCCGCCCGGGTCGACTTGCTCGACAAAGGGCTGTTGAAGTTGCTCCAGAAGAATCGACAAAAGTACCTCGACGACCAGGCCACTCAAAATAGCGTGAAACGATAACCGCTCCAGATTTTGCTGTGGCGGAGGATATGTCGACGACGCCGAAACGGTCGGTCTGGCCAGTCCGCCTAGCGAACATCGATCTGGTTTTACCCGTTTGCGCTGACGATGGACCACCGCGAAATACAAGAGAATCGTGGAAAATCGGCGTCACAAAACGGTTCGGCACATGTTCCCCCCCAGATACGACCGACCGGGCATCTTCTCCAGCGAGCTACGGCTTCCCGTCGAGCCAGGCTTCCAGCACAACGGGCCATGCAGACTAGAAACATGACGGCGGGCTGCAAAGGTACTCAACCAACAACCGCGCGAACAAAGCAAACGGGCTTTCGGGTCCTGTCATTCAAGTCTCAGACTATCAGTCCCGAGGAAACATCTGCGACATCGACGCGTGCTTATGCAAGTGCTGCAGCGGTATTCACAGCCACCACACCAGATCCGCTTGTACACGTTCTTCAAGGCACCCTCCCGGTCGTTGGTTGCAAACTGCGTCAGCGCATGCGTTGTCCAGGAAACTTATTCACCACCCAGCCATTCCTTGAATATTAGAGGTTTCCCTGTCGGAGGAACAGCAAAACGCAGGCCAATATAGTAAGGTGCTCTCCGCCATCCATCAGCGAAACAAGACGGCCACAATGGCACTTGCCCACCATTTCTTGATCACAACTTGCAGAACAGGCGCTGTTTCTCCGGCGGTGCTGTTTTATAAAGGGGGGTAGCTGTTCTATAAAAGGGGGACGGGGACGGCTCTTTGCGCGGTGCAAAAGCGTCAGTTCCTCTCAAGGATGCTTTTAAGCGCAGGGAGTAACAGCAATGCGAACGGCAAAGGAACTGCTAATCGCGAGCAAAGAATTTGCCAAAGAAAACCGGGTGGTCAGCTGGTGGCACCTGTTGTCTACGCTGGCCCTGGCCATTGTGCTCTTTGCCGCTGCGGTGAGTGGTCTTCATTGGGGTATCCGCAGCGTGGCCAGCATTGCATTGGGCCTTGTCTGGGTGCGCCTGTTCATTATCTACCACGATGTTCAACACAACGCCATGTTCAAAGGTTCCACCACAGCACGGTTTGTGATGGCACTATTCGGACTGATTACTGCAAGTCCCCCAAGCGTCTGGCGACGGTCACACGACCATCACCACAAACACAATTCCAAGATCTTTGGCGCCCACATCGGTTCGTACCCGATCATGACAACCCAGGCTTACGCGAATGCAGAAACTCGTCATAAATGGGTCTATGCTGCGTCCCGGCATCCCTTATTGATTTCCCTGGGCTACTTCACCGTTTTCTTGTGGGGCATGAGTCTACGACCCTTTCTACAAAATCCCGCCCGCCATTTTGACGGCCTGGTGGCGGGTGTCCTTAGCCTCGGTAGCATGGCGACATTGGGATGGTTCGGTCTCGATATGATGCTGCTGGGAATGACCATTCCCATCATGATCGCAGCTGCAATGGGAGCGTACCTGTTCTACGCACAACACAATTTCCCCACTGCACGCTTGAAACCAAACTCAGAATGGTCACACGTTGATGCCGCCCTAAATGCGTCGAGTTACATTGCAATGAGTCCTCTGATGCATTGGTTTACCGGGAATATCGGGTACCACCACGTCCACCACCTCAATGCCCAAATCCCTTTTTACCGGCTCCCCGAAGCGATGGCCTCCCTGGAAGAGCTGCAAACGCCAGGTATTACGACGCTCAAGTTTGGCGATGTACTCGCCTGCTTGCGGCTGAAACTCTGGAGCCCGGAACAGAACCGTTTTGTCACATTCGCTGGCGAGTAACCGCTACTAGGTGTCGGTGCGCCTGACGCAATGGGTATGACCAGACCGGAACGTCCTGGGTCGAACAAACCCAATGCGTGTATGGATAGCGGTGGACTGCGATTGAATATTACCTTGAGGTCACGCGCAGCGACCTGCGCCGCTCGCGGTCACCGCTGTCCCCCAGCGACGTTGTCCTCAAGCCACGGTCTCCTCAAAGCAAAGCCGGCAAACCTATGACCACACCGCAGATTGGCCTGATCACTCTCTCTTTGTTCTCCGCACTGGCAGCGTTGGCGACTGGCGCAGACGCTACCAGAATCACCGTGACCGTCGACCGTGGCCGTGATCTCGGGCAGAGCTTTGGCTCGCTGTTTGAATTGACCAGTGGGAACACAGACCTGGTCATTGGAGCCGGTTTTCAAAACGCCTACAACACAGAGTTCCGTGCGGACCGGCACGCCGTGCAATTCTTCATTCGACCGACGCGCGGTGCGCGGGCAATGACAACAGAAGAATTACCGCGACCCAATAACGAGCTGACGGGATCATACCTCTTTAGCCGTGACGGAGTGGTTTATTCCGCCTATGGTGGAATGAAAACCTGGGACACGGCATCGGGGAGCTGGCGCCGTTCGGATGTCAGGCACGAAACCATGCGGGTGGGGAATGCCACCCTTACCTTCGCGGGCAGCAGCGTGATCTGCGATGGGAGAACGATTCTCGAACCACCGGAGGCAGGTTCGTATCAACGGTTCTTCTACGCGCACGGGCATTTGTGCTTCTACCACGTCAACCGTCGCGACAAACCCTATCGCCTTTACCTCAATGACAAAGATGGATTCAGCAGGCTTTACGCGTGTCCGTGGACGCCAGAACAGCCACGGGTCGAGCTGGCATCCGCGGTAACACTGAGGCTGCCCGTTGTCGGTGAAACGACTTTCGCCTGGGGACAATTGGGTCCTCAAATCGTAACCGGATCGAACATTGGTGGATTCTACGTGTTCCAGGATGGATCCTGGAAAATACAACTTGAACCAGTGATCACGCGCAGTTACCAGCTGTATTCCAGCCTGTCATTTGCTGGCAACTTATTGATGGGCCAATATCCTACAGGACGCGTGTTCACCTATGACGGAAAGATCATCCGTGACCAGGATGGCTGGCCTCCTGTCCTACCCGGTGTATCACGAAGTGCGCGCGAGGCACAAACAACGGCAGTCTACGGCGGTGACCTGTTTGTAGGCGTCTGGCCATGGGCAGAAATGTGGCGTTACAACCCGGACAGCCAGAGCTGGTCTTTCATGCAACGGATGTTTGATCATCCGGCACTCACCGACAAGATCACACATCCCTACGAAGTTGAGAATAAAGAGCATCCTGTGCTCAATTTATGGGGCCAGCGCATCACCAGTCTGGTCACCAACGGTCCGGACTTGTTCGTTTCCACATCATCCAAAGGAGTCGCTAAATGGAAGCCTGAGGCTTTCCCATTTTTGGCACCGGAAAAATGGCAGTCCTACGGAAAAATATACCGCGTCACGATACCTGGCCACCTGTCCGCCCCCACCAGATGGACCGACGGACCGACGACGCTTGAATTCATCATCGGTGTCAACGAAATCACCATCATCCAGGACGGTACACGCCTCGCCACCACCCGGCTGGACGGACCGCTGGCAAAACAGCTTGAAAAACTGAAACTCTTCAAAACCGTCCAGTGGGGTAGCGGAATCTACGGTCACTTTGATGGCGTGTCGCTCAAGGGGACCATCGCAGGTCTCTGAAATATGGCTGGCACTTGACGTCGCCACTGGGTCCGGAATCCTCAGCGATCAAGGTAATGTCTACCGATTGGTTCGCTCTGGTTTGAGCGATTCTGTCTGGTTTTACCGTGCGGCCGCACAAACGACCGATGAATTTCCAGGCCACGAACCCAAAAAATCGAACTTTTCAAGGGCACAAACTACAATGGACCAAGACACCTGCTAGTCGTCTCCATGCGCCTGTCGACCCGGTACCTGGCAATCAGAAACGACGGATGAACTGTAACGGCCCAGAAGGAGTCCATTGATGATGCAAATACGCACCCCGATAGTAATCGGTTTGTTCGTCGCAGCATTGCCAGCAACGACTTTCATCTCCGCGCAAACGGCTCCACCAGCAGGCCAGCAGACCGTCGTCCCGGAGCCCACGAAGCTTGCCTTACCGAAAATTGCCGACGAGCCCAAGGCAATTGACCCCAGTCAATTGTTCGCACCCCAACTCGTGGTCAAAGCCACACAAGATTTCTCAGACTCCTCCTTACGCGAAGTCGTCAGCTGGCTTCAGGAAGAGCAAGAAATCGTAGTCCTGGTCGACAAAAAAGCACTCAATGAGATTGATATCTCCTTTGCCGAACCGGTTTCAGACCATCTCCAGGACGCGCCTGTTTATCTACTCCTGAATCGGCTGCAATCGATGGGCATTGGCTGGTATTACGACAGTGAGGTACTCTACATCACTTCCGTCAAAGTGGCACAAGCACGCACCACAACGGTCCCCTACAACGTCGGCGACCTGATGGATGCCGGGTACGACCTAGATCATCTCATCTCGGTGATCACCAGCACGATCAACGCCGACAGCTGGGAAGAGACTGGAGGAATCGGTGCTTTAAATTCGCTGGGTGACGTGTTGTTCGTACGTCATGCCTACGAACAGCAACGGGGAGTCCACGCCTTGCTGCAAGCGCTGCGAAAACATGCCCGCCAGACCTTTCTCAACGACCCCCCTCAACATCGTGCATTTCGCGACAAACTGAATGCAAATGTGTCAGTCAATTTTTCAGACACACCTTTGGCAACGGCAATCGACCAACTGGCCACTACATCGGAAAGCGACATTCGCTTGGATCGACCCGCACTGCGCGATGCCAGGATTCGCGAACGAGAACCACTGACGCTGAAACTAGCCAACCGCAAACTGGGCACCGTGCTGCAGGCGCTGTCGCTGAATCTGGAACTCACCTGGATCCTGCGCGATGGCGTACTGTGGATCACGACACCCAAAGTCGCCCAGTCATTCTTGCGTACCGCCGTCTACGATGTGCGAGACCTCTGCCGCGACACGGATGAAACAGCGGCGCTCATCGAAGCCATCGTGAGTCAATCCAAACCAGACTCCTGGAGTGAGGCCGGTGGCGTCGGTGAAATCGAATCTGCCAAACCGGGCACCCTGGTCGTAACGCATCAGGAACAGGTTCACCAGGAAGTTCTTCATCTGCTCCAGATCTACCGTACCGCACTCCGCGCGTCCAAGCCGCGCAACCGAGGCGAGGAGAAGGACACGGATGTGATCACGGTCTATTATCGTCTGCATCGAAACGTCGCCGAGGACTTGTCCGAAATGCTGCCGATGCTGATCCGGCCTGACACGTGGCACGTCGAAGGGAACAATGACGACAGCCCAGGTCGGGTATTCGTGGTGGCGTCGGAACCTGATATTTCGAATCTCCGTGGGGGAGGGAAAACAAACGCTGATATCAAGCAATCTACGCTCTCGCTGGTCATTGAACGATCGGTGTTGATCATCCGACAAACCCGCTCTGCCCACGAAGAAATTGCCACGATCATACGCCGTGTAAAAAATGGAGACACCCCCGCTGGCGGTATCGGTGGAGGTGGTTTCGGGGGTGGCTTTTTTGCCATCCCCGGACTGCAGCCGACCAGGCCGCGCCGCTGACGGTGCGCCCTGGAGGGAGACTGGCCCATTTCTCCCTGATCGCAGTTCCTCGCCTGCATCGATGCCACCGGAATCAGACGGCGGGGACACCACCGGTACTGTCAGCGAACTGCTCTGTCTCAACGCCCAGGCGCTGCAGCATCGTAACGAACAAATTCGACAAGGGAACATCCTCGTGGCTGGCCTCTCTCTGCCACGGTTCGGTGCCACCGAGCCAAGGTCCACCCTGCGGATTCTCAGGTCCGTAATTGAGGTACTGGCCATGCTTGAATCCCATGTTCTTGCCACCAGCTAGAATGAGTGGGTAGTTACGGGAAAGATGGAAGGCGCTCGACGCGGAACCAAACAGCAGCACCGTGTTGTCCAACATCGTGCCAGCCCCGCCTGGCTCTGGCGTTGCTTTTAACCGGCTGATAAAACGGCCGAGTTCTTCACTGAGGAAACGGCAATAAATCCCAAAATTCTTCCAGCCGTCGGGCTCCTTGGTATTGTGTGACAGTTGGTGAGTCAGATTAAAGCCGACCGCCCTGGCCAGATAGTCACTGACTCCAATCGCGTTTTCCCGACCTAACTGGTACGTCGCCACCCGCGTAGAATCCGTTTTGAACGCCAGATAGATCAGCTCGTACATCGTCTGCAGATAATTGCGTGGATCTTCAGGTGTGACGTCCAGGTTCAGGTGATCGACATCCACTTCCGGCAACGGAATATTGATCCACCGCTTCGCCTTCTCCACTTTGATCTCCGTGTCCCGGACCGACTGGAGATACTCATCCAGTGTCTTCTGATCGCTTGTTGACAACGCCTTCCGCAAAGAACGTGCATCGGCCAACAGGTCATCGAGCGCACTTTGGCTGACCGCCAGTCTACGGGCCGCATCGCCATCGCTCTTCACAAACAACATGTCGAAAATGCGTTTCGGCCGGTGTTCCGCTGGAATGGCGCGGCCACTTCGGTTGAACGACGCGGTGTGTGCACCACGAGGCGTTCCCGTGCCTCCATCGGTCGAGAGGACCAGTGACGCAAAACGCGTTTGATCCCCCACGTGCGACGCAAACTCCTGGTCGAGCGAGATCGAGTTCTTGTAGTCTCCCGTAGGACCCGTCGCAGCTCCGGTCAGAAATTGATCCGCATTGGAATGGCCGTGAATACTGCGTACCGCGGGGTGTGAAAACCCTGCCAGCACAGTCAACTCGTCACGCACCGATTCCAGGGGATCAAGGCACTTCGTGAACGTATAGTCCTTTCCACTTCCATGCGGAAACCAGGACCAGTCTTTGTGCGCCGGATCCGCAGCCAGCGGCATCGGTACTCCATCGGGAAAATAGAAGCAGGCCAGGCGTTTCCGCGCAGCAGACGTTTCAGCCGCAGCGGCAGGCCGAGTCGAGAATTCGAACCAGGGCAGTGCCAGCGCTACTCCGGAACCCCGCAAGAAACGCCGACGGTCGAGGGAAGCGATAGGTGTACTCATCAAGGCTGCCTTCCTTTTCAACTGCTGATCGCAACAGACCAACGGTCTTGTTGTCTGTCGACCAGTGTTGTTCACTCTGTTTCGCGGGTGTATTTCTCGGTTCTACTTCGTTTGAAACAACGTACTGGTGACAATGAACTTGACCATGGTAGCAAGTCCGTCACCCTGTTTGCGAACATCGGCCGTTATCCGGTCCACGCTTGAGCGATCACCAAAAGTCAGCGGTCTACCCAGAGCGTAAGTCGTCATTTTGTACACCAGGGCCCGAGCAAACTGGTCCTGTCGATACTCTAACAGAAACCGCTTGAGCCCATCCATACCGTCCAGTTTCTGTTTGTTAAACAACAAACTGGACGCATCGACAGGCTTTCCCTTGATGTCCGAACGCCACTTTCCGACGGCATCAAAATTCTCAAACGCGATACCCCAGGGGTCAATTTTCACGTGACACGATATACAGGCGGCCTGATTTCGATGGTTCTCAATGCGCTGCTTTAACGTCATTTTCGCAATTTCAGGATCCGCCAGGTCGATCTCGGGAACTGCTGGTGGAGGTGGAGGTGGCGGATCATTCAAGAGACTTTCCAGCATCCAGATACCTCGTTTCAATGGATGCGAATCCTGGCCATCTGAATTCATCGCCAGGAGCCCCGCTTGCGTCAGTAAACCACCGCGGCGATGCTGCGGCTCGAGATTGATACGGCGGAACTCATTTCCATACACACCGCTCACACCGTAATGTCTGGCCAGGCGCTCGTTGGCCATCGTGTAATCGGCGTGAATAAAATCCAACACACTGGAATCGCTCTGCAAAACCTCATGGAAGAAAGCAACCGGCTCCTCCTGCATCGCCTCTTTCAACGAGGGACCAAATTGCGGATAAGTTTTCCGGTTGACACTCAGAAAATCGAGCAACTGCATACCCAGCCATTGGCGTACGAAATGTTCAGAAAAACGACGCGATCGCGAATCAGATAACATCCTCTCGACCTGATCAAGCACGACGTCGCGCTCACTCAACCGACCCTTGGTCGCCAGTTCCAGTAGTTCTGCATCTGGTGTGCTGCACCACAAAAACATCGAAAGACGGCTAGCCAGTTCAAAATTGGACAACCCCTCAACCGTCGCCTTCTGCGCATCCTGACCTGGCAATTCCGACCGCACCAGGTAGAGAAACTTGGGCGAAGCGAGCACGGTCGCCAAGACCTCAATCATGGCTTCTTCAAAATGCCCACAACTCGGGCGGATCTTCGTAAAGAGGGCTAATTTCTGCTCGACTTCCAGAGGCGTCACGCGGCGGCGCCAGGCGCGCGCCATAAATTGCGTCAGGACTTCCTCGGCATAGACGGCTTCGTCTTTCGCATTCTTACTGGCGACGAAAATCCGTGTATGCGATGGTGGCGGCCAATGGTCATAAACGGGCGCGGTGATCTCGACATAGTCAATCTGGACATCACCATGGGAAACTGAACTATTGACGAACCGCACATACTCAGAGGGACTTGGCAAGTCCCCCATCTTGTTGATGTTTCGCACAGAATTGCGGGGGTAAATTTCACTCAGCGGGATGTCCCACTGGTAAAACTGTGGAGTTGCCGGAGCAGCGGCGATGGGCGTGTCGTGATCGCTGATCCGTACCGAGGCATGCGAATCATTGCTGGCCTGCCAGCCAAACTCCAGTTGCAAGCTCGGAATGCGGTTGTCCTCCACAGATGTACGTGCGGCGCGGATCCGCACGCGCAAAGTCCCTTTCTCGGGGACGCGGTCACCAATCTCCACGGTGAGTTTTTGGCGCGGCGGGATAATAGCCACATGGTCGTATTCGGTGGGTACCTCCGGCCGTGACTGGCCTGGCTTCCAGGCGTATCTGGCACCCGGGTAACTCCAATTAGCCCGCGCGGTCCGGCCGGTGCCAAGCTCTTTGTAGTGCGCATTATTCGGCCGGACACGAAATCGAGCCCGCCGCCGCTCCAGTTCCTGTTCCAGCTTTACAGGATCGTCTTTGTGCTGCTGCCGGAGCTTCTCCAGCTCTCGATCTTGTTTGGCCCACTCTACGGCCGCCGCCGCTCCCATCGAAACGCCCCAGTACAACGGTACCGGCTGAGGCCCCTCAACCGTCGCCCGTTTGAGGGCATTGCGACTCAACTCCCGGTATGTCGCAAACTGGATAGACGACATGTGCAGCAACTCGGAACTATTCTGAAAACCATCTTCCGAAGTTGACTCAGGGGGCAAGTCTTTCGCGAAGTCGTACGGTAAACCCAAGAGGTCTTGCAGCGCGTACTTGTATTCATAACGTGTCATGCGTCGGAACGACGAGTGCCCTTGTTCCAACCGACGCACCGTAGATGCGACCTGAAGCTCGGAAGACAGCCAGTCAATCACCTGGCCACGGTCCTGCTCCGCCAACTCGCTGGCGTCCACAGGTGGCATTTCTCCATTACTCAACACGGCAAAAACTTCGATCCACCAATTAACATCATCACCACCGAAGAGATCAGGATCGAGCGTGTCGAGCCGAATATTCCCTTCCTGTTTCTCTGGGCCATGGCAAGCCACACAGTTCTGTCGCAGGATCGGCTCAACATCCCGGCGGAACCCCGTCAGGTTAGCCTCAGGCACCGCAGTGTCCACCACACGCAGCTGCCGCTTGCGATAACTCGAGCGCTGGGCCCCGCGCACTTTCAGCTCGTCCAGCGTCACTTCCGCTTTTCCGGCATCCGCCGGAGACGGTTTCACAGCATCAGGCTGGCGGCCTGGTTCACGCTGGCCGCGAGCAGTACGCTCTGCCGCAGAGTACCCAACCGCTGCACAGAGCGATGCGAGCAGCCAGATCAGGCATCGCGAGTCAAACCCTTTACTGTTTCTTTTCATGTTGCTTGTGCCGTTACCAACTGCGCCAGTGGTGGAATGCGTCCGACCAGGACCATTCTACCGCACCCATTCGCGTGACAGGAACCGGACCTGCAGGGGCCATACTGCGATCGACGTTGCCCCACCCTCTGCTAGCCGTACGGCAGGCCCACAACCCGATCTCTGAGGCTCCATATTAGCTGAGAAACTCGACGCCTGCCTCACCAACCACCCCAATTCTCCCCACCAGCCGGCGTCCGGCCAACGCTGAACTCTGTGACAATACGTGACAACCGCCCGCTCGCGACGTCGCGGGCAAGAAAACAGGGCCAGCATGGCCGCTGGTTTCCGCTCAGAGAGAGGATGACTCGCTGGGCAAAACGCGCTGCGAACAGGTGTCAGAAGCATCTCGATGTTTGATCCATTAGACTGTAGCGGAGCCGACCAGACCGCAGCCCCTTGTGTCACGGGCGCAGGTCCCGCGTGCAACGAGCTCCTCAGAAGTGGAGAATATGGCAACTTCTGCGCAGGCGTGCCAGTAACCCCAACCTCACTTAACAAAGCGATGAAAACGCAATGAATGCCCGTCACAGTCGCATCGGGAACAAGCCGCAGGTGCAATTCCTGCTGGCCCTGCTGGTCGCAGGGACCACCGGGTATCTGCTGGAGATGATTCCATCGCTCCAGGCGGCTACCAAGGTCAAAGTGGTGACCCAGCGGCATGTCATGATTCCCATGCGGGACGGTGTGCGATTGTCGGCATGGATTTACCTGCCCACAGGCCAGGGCCCGTGGCCTGTGTTGATGGAACAGCGTTATTCGAATGTGCGTGCCGCGCGCACTCGACACACTGAACTCGCAAAACACGGCTACGTCGTGGCTGGCATCAATTTCCGTGGCACAGCAGAGTCGGAGGGCACGTTTGTTGGTTACCGTGATCTGGCCTGGGGTCCCAAACGCGATGGCTACGATGTCACCGAATGGCTTGCCAGGCAACCCTGGTCGAACGGCAAAGTAGGTTCATTTGGATCGTCGCAAGCGGGATTCGCACAGAATTTACAGGCCGTTACCCAACCGCCGCATCTCGTCTGTCAATTCATGGTCGATACTGGATTGAGTCTATTCCATGACGGTTACCGGATGGGTGGATCGACTCGGTATGTGCAATTCCGGGTGATGGAGCAATTCTGTCGCAATCCACAAGACAACAGGCTGCTGGTCGAAGAGTGGACACGTCACCCCACCTACGACGCATACTGGGAGGCGGAAGATTCGGGGCGTCATTTCGACAAAATGAATGTCCCCTGTTTCACAGTGGCCAGTTGGTTTGACGACCCCAAAGGAGACAGCTCGATTCGTAGTTTTATCGGGCGGCAACACCATGTCGGCAAACAGTCTTGCGGGAACCAGAAGTTGCTCATCGGTCCCTGGCCGCACGGTGGAAGCAAGGGAAACACCGTCGGCGATCTGAAATTTCCTGGTAATGCCTCGGCAACCGTTGAAAACCTGATGCTGCGCTGGTTCGGGCACTATCTTCAGGGAAAGGATACCGGAATCCTCGAAGAACCCGCAGTCAGGTACTACGTAACCGGCGCCAGCGGAGAACCCACCGCCCCTGGGAATGTCTGGCGTGAGGCCGCGAACTTCCCACCGAAGACAACTGTCGAATCCCTCTACTTTCAGGAACTTGGCGCCTTGGCAGCGGAACCACCACTGCACGAGGCAAGCGCAACAGCATATACCACGGACCCGGCGCAACCCGCCAGGATGCCGGGGCTGGTGGCGCGCGACATGCGCCAGTACGAGAGCGATCCCGGGGTCATCAGCTTCACTTCGCCCCCTCTGACAGAGCCGACAGAATGGACGGGCCGGATCGATGTCGAGCTGTTTGTTACTTCCACTGCCAGAGACACCGACTTCATTGTCAAAGTATGTGACGTCTACCCCGACGGCCGGTCGATCGCGCTGATCAACTCAATCCGTCGAGCCCGCTATCGAGAGGGGTTTGAGCAGGAACGCTTCTTGCAACCAGGACACGTTGCCAGAATCGCTTTCGATGTGGGCTGGCTGAGCCAGACCTTCAATCGTCAACATCGAATTCGCGTTACGATCGCCAGTACAGGCGTCCCCTACTACGAACCGAACCCCCAAACGGGAAGCCGCATCACCAGTAAACCACCAGGCCACACCCAAGTCGCAGTGAATCGCGTACTGCACAACCAGCGTTACCCCTCCAGGATTCTCGTGCCCAGGGGCGCGCGTTAAGGCAAGAACTCACGACACCGCTGCGATCGCGGGTCCATCTGACGCATGATCGCCTTCACTTGCTGGCTGCACAAACGCAAGCGGTCAGCTGAGGATTCACTCCACGGGCGCGGGAAGCGGAACAGTCCGCCAGCGGCTAGCGGACCAAAGAGAAGTTCGAAAACAAGTACTCTTGCGGTTGATTTACATTCCTGCGATTGACACCAATTGCAAACATCCGGGACGGATCCATCTTTTCGGCCAGGGCCGTGATGGGAATACGGATCCCGATCGTCTGCTGGGCGGGAATAGTGAAATAGCGATACCAGTAATCCCGTTCCTGATCGATGGCCTTGAGCGCAATCTCAACAGGATGATCAGCCGGATTCGCGATGGTCAGGGCGAGGCTCTGATAAGCCGCCCAGTTAGTGACCCGCAACCGGGTCAGCGTCGCACCAGGCCAGGCGTAGGTTCCGCGGTTCGTGTGGGGTATCGTCAACAAGGCACCTTCCGGTCGAATCTGCAGCCCTGCCTGGACCTCACTGCCGGCCAACCTGGGCAAGTCTCGTGGTACAAATCCGCTCGACCAATCAGCCACCTCGACCTTGGCAGACTCCGGAATCAGGGCCATTTCCCGAGGTGCCACAAGGTATGGATCGGGCACTACAATCCGACTCATCGTGGTCGGATCGCCCTCCGGCCAGTATTTCCACCCCACCCGATGTGGCAAGACATCGCCATCATAGGTAATGTCCCAATAGTCTTCCGGACGCGGCGCGGCCTCTAACACTGGACGCCGCGTTGCAGGAACAATCACGCGATTGGCATACCGCAAATAGTCGACTTCCAGGCGTGTCCGCGGCGCCGTTGGCGCCTGATCCAAGGTAATCCAGGGTGAGCCAAATCCGATCTGGGAATCCCCTGCAGCGCGGTGGGTGTGCGCCTGCAGACGGCGCAGCCGCGGACTGCCGTCGATAAAAAGCTGCTGTTCTACCTGCTTACCCTGCCGTCGTACGACAACACCGTATTCATGCCACTGCGACACATCGAGAGGGATCGTCTCGCCACCCAGTGAAACACCGTCGGGGCGAAGGACAAGTTCCCAGGAGATACTAGTACCGCTGGCCCAGACACGGGCGTGGTAACTGCCCTGGGCAGGCGCTCGCAAACGCGCTGCCACGGTAAATTCATCACCCAGCTGAAAGTGTCGGGTGTCCTCGAATCGAGGACTTTTCACCCAATGCCCCCAGGTCTTGGATGGGGTACCAGCGAGCGCCAGGTAGGCATGTTTACCGGCAGTCTGTTTTCCAGCCACAATCCAAACCGGTCCCAGCAACCCACCTGGTCCCTCCTGGTTGCGTAGCCTTACCGACAACACGTTTGGACGCGCTGGATTGATCACATCCGTAATGTCCAGCACCGCCGGCTGACCATTGACGATTTTTCCCACCTGGCGACCGCGGCGTCCAGGTTGTGTGGCAAACACCTTGGCGGAGTTCTGGACGCCCGCAATCACCGCGTAAATCCGTTTGTCCCGCGCGGCAGGCGGTACTCGGAAACGATGTCGATACCAGGCCAACCCGTCGTAGGACCATCCCTGGTTCTCCCACCAGTCGCCCAAGGAGATATCCGTCCAGCGCCCGGGAAATGTCTCATACTCGGTGAACTCAATGCCCCAGTGGTCGGTATCGTCTGGATCGAGAGCAAATTGCCACCCGTCGGTGAGTTCGGCAAGCCGATCGTACTGCTGAAGCAACGGCTCCAGCCGCCTGTTGTCGATCGTGGGCGTTGGATACGAACGCGGCGCCACCAGGCCGGGGTTCCAATCCAGGTCCAATGGCTGCCGCGCAGCAGCCACCGCGCGCAAATAGGCGGGTGGAAACACGCGTCTGAACTCGGGAGGGCTCGGTAGGCGTTCGACATGATTCACGACCGGCCACCAATGGACTTGCATATTCCAAGTCCAGGCATAGCGATCACTCGCGGCCAGGGCATTGTGCAATGCATACTGGAGTTTCGTCGGGGTAAAGTGGTTGCGAGAGTAGTCTGCGAGATCAAAACCGTCTCGATCACTACGAAAATCAGGCCAAACCGCCGTCGCGTAACGCAAGTGGCGTCGCGCCAGGTCGGGCACACCACAGAGGCGACGGGTACGAATCCGTTGCACATCGAGATAATGCTTGAAGGCCGCGTACGTCATGTGTGAATAGGTCGCCTCGCCGCCATGCACCAGGGTGGCCTGCGGTGTACATCCCTCCAACAGCCCGTCGAGAAAAGCCGGCATCAGCCCGTAAGGACTATCACTTAGCGAATCCGCGTCCCCCCCAAACGCGTGAATGTCACCGTACCCGTGACTCACCATGACAACGATGTCGGGTTTGGCACGGCAGGCAGCCGCCATCCACTCGCGGCCCCGCTGCCGCACCATCCGACAATACTCCTGGTAACCGGCAACCGTTTTGCGGGAACGGATCCAGTTAAACGGACCCCCGTCAGCGGTTTCCAGGTCAAACCAAATCCCCTCGAGGCTCCCCTGCTGACAAATCACACCCGCCACGTATGCATTGTTGGCAACCACATGCCATTCCGGATCGCGCCAGTCAATGTTCTCTGCCCGGGGATCGAAATCCTTCGCCGTCCGCATCGTGTAGAGCATAAAGTTGTTTTTGAGCCGCTGGGCGCGACTGGCAATATCAACGAGATCATCAATGGCGTGTGTGTAGTTGTCGGGACCCCGGGCGGGCCGCCCCCCCCACGTCCAGTTTCGATGCCTTTGCAGCCGCGCATCCTGGTGTTGCCAATTCGGATTGACGTTGAGAATGACACCGTCAAAGGGTGCCCGCTCAATGGTTTTGAGATGTTCGCGCAGCGACCTTGTGTCCACCATGGCGTGTCCATGGCCGCCGATCAGCAACTTCTGGCGGAGCGCCGGCTCCGGAGGCGACGCAGTCCACAGAGTCCCCGCCAGCAGGATGGCATAACAAGGAGAGATCATGATCGTCACTCCGTGTACTGATTCAAGCCTGCACCCCGGTCGCCATCCCTGGGAGAACGTTGTCGGCGCCGATCAAAATGTGGGAAGAACCTTGACGTGTTCGCTACGCGGCAAGTCCACGAACTTCTCAAACTCATTGACGAATTCCGCAGAACTTTGTCCGAACGTTTTCTTGAAACACGCTTCCCAGCCCAACTTTTCAACATTCGGATGAAACGACTTCAGCAACACATCTTGCCCGAACTTGTTCATCAGATAAGCGATCGCCCAGCCACCACTATCGTACGCCAGCTGTCTGCACTCACTGTCGTACGAATCGGGCAATAACGTGGTGCACATTTCTCGTTTTTCCTGAACCAATTTCATTTTGTTTGTCATCCGTTGCTCCAGGCTGCGCCATGGATGAGACGCATTATTCCATTTCGGTAGTTTTCCAGAAGCCCATAACCGGGAGGCGTTGATTTCTGCCATGGCAACCGCCGAACCCTCAATGAACCACACCGGACCCATCAACGAACGCCGCTTCTTGTGGTCGGGAGTCTGGATGAATGCGTTCTGCATCGAATGCCAGTACTCGTGCAGAATCGTGACTTGCTCACCCTCACCGGCAATATTCAATACGCCCGCAAAGCCTAGCGGCAAGGACGATGTCATCCTGTGAAAACCCCATTGGGCGCCCCCATTGTGTCCGGCACTTCCGCGCGGCATTCCCGAAGCCAGGGCCTGGGCACCTATTTCCTGGTAGCTGAGAAATCCGTGATCTTTGTTCTGGCTGTCGTTCAAGCAATCACGCCGGGTCATGTGTCCTCTGGCAACACGCCGCGCACAAAAAGCGGACGCCAGCTCCACGGCGGCCGCGCGGTCGGTGCCTAACACCCAGTATTCAAATCGCCCGGACGAACCCCAGGTGTCGACGGCAACAGCCAGTGTGTCCTTCACGGCCTGCTCAACTTTCCTGGAAACGTCAGAGGCAACGAACACCTCCGTCTGGTTTCGCTTCTCGACGCCAAAAATATTTGTGGGATCTTGCGCTGAACGTGGAACAGTTTCCTGTCCGCTGACGGTCGTGAACATCAACAAGAAAAGGGGCACCATGGCGACTCGACTCAATGTATGCATCGATTCTATTCCTGGCCAAATCGTGACGGCGGCCCGAGCAGATCAGGCCGATTACAAATCAACTAAGAACAACAGAGCGAAAAAACAAGCCAGCGCGACGTGCTCTGCCACACTCAACTTCGCCGCAGCCTTGTGCCAACCATCATGCGTTGCGATTACGCCAACAGCTCATCGCGGACACGGCCTTCCGCCACGACCGGAAGCGGGCGGCCGAGCCGATCCTGCAGTAACATCTCGTGATCGATGCCCAGTAAATGGTAGACCGTGGCCAGGATGTCGTTCGGAGAAAACGGGTTGTCTGCAACATCACCGGCGATGGCATCCGTTTGACCGATAACGCGTCCCTGCGCGAATCCACCACCTGCAAAGATTGCCGAGTAGGCACGTGACCAGTGGTTACGTCCGCCACCGGGGCTATCATCGATCTTGGGGGTACGACCGTGCTCGCTAATGCAAACCACGAGCGTCTCATCCAAGAGGCCACGTTCTTCCAGGTCACGCAATAGAACCGGGTAGGCTTGATCGAAACTCGGGCACAGCTGGTTCTTCATGCGGTTGAAGTGGTCCTCGTGTGTATCCCAGGCACTATTCACCGACTCATACTCATCCCAAAACACAGTCACAAAGGTGCTACCCGCCTCGATCAACCGTCGCGCTGCCAGGCACGAGTGTCCAAACAGGTTGCCACCGTACTGCTGGCGCACCGACTCGGACTCGCGGCCGACATCGATTGCGTTCGAAACCCACGGAGATGTCAGCATCGAGTGCGCAATCTGTTGATAGCGATTAAAGCTTTGCGCACTGGGAGTGCGGTCGAGCCGTGCGCGTTCCTGGTCAAACTGCTGGAGCAACGAGCGACGGGTGTTGAGTCGGTCAATGGTCACCCCACCGGAAAGTTGTCCGGCCGCAGCCAGTGCCAGACTGGAATCCGGCGTCATCCCACCGTAGGGATCGCGGTAGGTCTTGGTGACGCCGCCAAAAGAAGCCGTCACCTCAGCCGACGCTTCGCTAGCGGCCCCCTGAAAGTCCGTCCAAATTGGATCGTAGGCCGGGCCCAAAAACCCGCCGTAGGGCCCAGACCGCAGCACTTCACCTGAGCGACGGGAACTAAAGGGCCAAGGCATGGCAATGTTCCGGGGTACTTCCGGAATGCGACCCGGGGAGCGGGCCCCCTGGACATAATCCACAACCGATCCGATGAAGGGCCAGCTCCGCATGTCATGGGGGTCACTGAAACGCTGTCCGAGCTTCGGGATCCCGGTCACCGCCAATTCGATCCCGTGCAGCGGGTAAGGATGAGTCAGTGAGCGAACAATGGTCGTCTGATCGACAATGGCAGCCGTCTTGGGCAAAAGTTCGCCGACGCGGTAGCCCACGATCGAACTGGCAATGCCGTTACCGTACTGGCCGCGGATCTCGAGCGGTGCCCGCGGCTTGATGTCAAAGGTTTCCAGCTGGCTGGGGGAACCCCACAAATAGAGCAAAATGCAGGCTTTAGCTTGCCCAAAGGACCGACTTCGCGAACCGGGAGTCTCCGCCTGCGCGGACTTGGCTGCCAACAAGTCGGCGAGCGTCAGTCCACCCAGGCTTAAAGCGCCAGATACGAGCATCTCTCGACGCGAGGTGCCGTCACAAAGCCGTTTCTGCGAACCGAGTATGCGCAAAACTCAAGTCTCCAGTAAGACATCGAACCGCCAGCCAAAGTATACCACGTTACTTTGGCGCTCGCGCGGTCAAATGACTGTAATCAGGCGGTCAGATGCCTCACACTGCACGATCTCCGCCAACGTGTTCTCTTCCCCATCACGTGGCTTGCCTTCACCGGCGATGATCGCAGCGGGCGCCGAGCCCGGAAAGGTGGTTGCCGTCCCGGGCCCCGCCGGGATCCTGATCGAAAAAGGCAGCGCAAACCACAATCGGTTCATCGGAAACACCATCGCGGGAGAAGTCACCGATGTGATTCTCGTAGGGGCGGACAGTGTGAGTGACCACCGGGCCAATGACCACCAGCCAGATTCCAGTCAGAAATAAGTTGTACCGGAGGGCATCCCAGCGCGCGGTGCCGGTATTACTGTAGTGGCTTAGAACTGGTAACCGGGGCGTGACCAGACAAAGACCATTCCATACATCTGGATCGCCAGAAACGCGAGGGTCGCTACTGCCTGCCAACCACGTCGGTTCGAAAACACGACAACCGCACCACTCAATGCAGTCAGGATGATATTCAGTATGTTCGCGTTAATGGCATCCGTCCAAGTCGACCCGTACGCGTAGACATTGAGAACGATTGCCAGGAACAACGTACTTGCAATCACGGCCACGGCCCAGCGGCCGTTCTTCTGGAAATCAACCCGCATGCTGTCGGTGTGATTTACCGCGTGGCCCGGCCAGAGCAAGCTGGTGGCCAGAAAATACAAGAACGGGTGGATCAAGATGAGGCTATAAGATCCCCAAGTCCACGATTTATCATCCAGATGCAGATTCCACAGCATCGTGAAGAACTGCAGCTGAAATACCAGGATGATGAATGCCCAGAGGAAAGTTAACCAGTACAGCGTGGCTTGTTCCCGTCTACGGATCGCAGCGCCAGCGCCATCCAGAATCTTGATGATGCCCACGCCGAGGACAAAACAAACAGGAATTGCCAAGACTTGAAATTCACTCATCGTGACAAACTCACTTGTGAAAGGAGCAGGGGCACTCTCTGGGTAGGGCAAGCACCTGCTGGCCAGCGTCGGTATGGCGTGAAGATTCACCTGCTTGCCACGCCAGCCATGGAAACGCACCCAGCGAAATACAGCCAGGAGATTTCTATACTCGGGAAAGCTGTGATACGCCAGGGCCCAATCAAGCATTTTGTCGCTGCAGAGAAACGGATTGTGCCCGACGAACCATACCACGCGTGCAAAATCATATCGGTTGATTTACGGATCGGAGGTGGGCTGCAGAAAATTGCCCGTATTGGTACGCTGATAGGTTCGATGCAGGTCGTGGACCGCAGGAGTGTCCGCGGCAGCACTGCCACGAGTCTGACTTTTGAATTCAAGAAAGAGACGATGCACCAGCAAATCACCCAGCGACGGACCATCCCCCTGTTCCTGCTATTCACCGCCTGCCTCAGCCTGTCCGTTTTGCCCGCTGCCGAAGAACCTCAAGAACAATCGTCTCGCGAGACGCTGTGGCGTCAGGTGCAAGGGGAGTGGATCCGCTATGCCGGTGATCACTATTTCATCAAGAAGATCACGCGTGGACAAAGCGTGCTGGAGAGGTACTCGCAAGTGGGCAAACTACGGGAGCGCCGCACGGCCGAGATCCAGCTGGCCAGTGAAGGTGGCATCCATCGATTCATCGAGAGTAGCACTAGGCTGGAACAGCCAAACGGCAAGATCCAAGACCTGCCCGGCACATACATAACGGTCTTCAAGATCACACCCGACATCTTTTGGGAAGTCAATCTCGGCGGAAAAAACCAGCGACCGCAGGTTGCGGGCAGTTATCACGCCTCCGACCCTGGCCAAGCACTGCTGATCGCCGCCCGCCGCGGAGACCAGGAAACCGTCATGACTTTGCTGGACTCCAAGGTTGAAATCGACTTCACCACACACGACTCCTATACCGCGCTGGCCTACGCCGCGGGGGCGGGCCATTTGGACCTGGTCAAGCTGCTGTTGCAGCGCGGGGCCGATGTCAACAAGCGCGGCTGGTTAGCCAAAACCCCCTTTGCCGTGGCGGTCCAAGGCGGCCATCTCGACGTACTCAAGTTCCTGGTTGCAAAGAAGGCGGATATTCACACTCGGGTGCAACATGGGGGTGGCATGATCGGCGACGCCGTTTTCTGGGGCCAACCCGCAGTCCTCGAGTACCTCATTTCGCTTGGCCTCTCTGTCAACGACGCACCACCACGCAACCTCTGGACACCACTGCATAATGCGACCTGGCGGCTCACGAAAGGGCCTCAGCACCTCAGAGACAGATTTGCAGCATGTGTCAAAATTCTCTTGGCCCACGGTGCAGACAAAAACGCTAAAACCAGAGACGGTCAAACGCCACTCTCCATTTACGGCGGTGTCACGGGAGTCGCGGGTCCGCT
>MDTE01184359.1_pt1 | contig 30203 bp, 26 predicted proteins | sample 811231 | NCBI WGS metagenome assembly MDTE01 (sample SAMN05326651, study PRJNA326480) | marine metagenome | isolation source: seawater | place: Indian Ocean: Red Sea | collected 2010 | reverse complement strand
CTGATTGTATTGAAATGAATTCAAATGAATTTGCTTACATACTTTATACATCAGGCACTACTGGAACACCAAAAGGTATCGTCAGAGATATTGGCGGTCACATCGTTGCATTAAAATGGACAATGAAAAATATTTATAACATTGATGAAAACGATATTTGGTGGTCAGCTAGTGATATTGGTTGGATAGTAGGTCACTCTTATATTGTTTATGCCCCTTTATTTAAAGGTTGCACAACAGTACTATTTGAAGGGAAGCCTGTTGGCACACCAGACGCTGGAGCTTTTTGGAAAATTATTTCTGACTATAAAGTGAAATCTTTGTTTACAGCTCCAACAGCATTTAGAGCTATAAAGAAGGAGGATCCCGAGGGTAAATTTTTTTCTAAATATGATTTAAGTAAGTTTGAGAGTCTTTTTCTTGCGGGAGAACGTGCAGATCCAGATACAATCAAGTGGGCTGAAAATTTACTTAAAGTTCCAGTTATTGATCACTGGTGGCAAACTGAAACAAGCTGGGCGATAAGTTCAAATTGTACTGGAATTGAAATGATGAAAACTAAATATGGCTCAGCCTGTAAAGCTGTGCCTGGTTATAATGTAAAAGTGATAAAATCAGATCATACTTTAGCTAAACCAAATGAAATGGGAGATATAGTTGTCAAACTGCCATTGCCTCCAGGGACTTTTCCAACACTATGGAATGCTGACGAGCGATACAAAGAAAATTATATGTCAAACTATAGTGGTTACTATCAAACTTACGATGCAGGTCATATCGATGAAGATGGATACATTTGGATAATGTCTAGAACGGACGATATAATTAATGTTGCTGGTCATAGACTATCAACTGGTGCAATTGAGGAAGTTTTATCTGAACATCAGTCTGTGGCTGAATGTGCTGTTTTAGGAATTGCTGATAAACTTAAAGGACAACTGCCTATTGGTTTAGTTGTTTTAAAAGCTGGTGTAGACAAAAATCATGAAGATATATCGAGAGAATGTGTGCAAATGGTTAGAGAAAAAATCGGTCCGGTTGCAGCATTTAAAATCGTGATAGTAATCAAGAGACTTCCTAAAACAAGGTCAGGTAAAATTTTAAGAGGAACTATTAGAAAAATTGCTGATAATGAAAATTATAAAATGCCCCCAACTATTGATGATCCAGCAATTTTAGATGAAATAAAAGCTGATCTAAAAACAAATAATATTCTTAAATAGTGTTAAAAACATACTTATTTCTTATAGGTGCAATTTTTTGTGAAGTTGTAGGAACAATGTTACTACCTCTATCTCAAAATTTCACCAAATTATATCCAACTTTTGCATTAGCTGCTTTTTATTTGATTGCATTTTATCTACTAACTTTTGTTGTAAATAAATTACCTATTGCAATTGTTTATGCTACTTGGAGCGGTCTCGGGATATTCACTATTGCAATACTTGGAATTATCTTTTTTAAACAAGCATTACCTTGGCAAGCAATTATTGGATTATTCTTAATTATTGTAGGTGTTGTATTGGTAAATACTTTCACTGGTAAAATTAGCTAAATACTAATGGAGTTCCCTCAGGCTCTCCCTGTATTTGACCATTCTTCATTTTAATTTTTCCAGCTATTATAGTGGCCATTGGGGTCCCCTTAAATTCAAAACCATTAAAAGGGGACCAGCCACATTTACTCTCAATATTTTCATTTTTAATTTTAATTTTCTTATTCATGTCTACAACTGTAAAGTCAGCATCAAAACCTTCTTTAATAAAACCTTTATTTTTTATTCCAAAAATTTTTACCGGATTTTCACATACTAGATTAATTAATTGAGATAAAGATAATTTTCCATCATTAACATGTTGTAACATTACTGGCATCAAAGTTTGAACACCAGGCATTCCCGATGGTGAATTAGGATATTCTTTGTCTTTATTTATTTTAAGGTGTGGAGCATGATCAGATCCAATTGTGTCATTCAAATTATTTTTCACAGCATACCAGAATCTATCATAATGCGATTTATCTCTTATTGGGGGATTCATTTGAGCATATGTTCCAAGCTTGTCATAACAATCAGGCGCATATATCGTCAAATGTTGAGGTGTAATTTCGAAAGTAATATTACCTTTATGTTGAGATAAAAAATCTATTTCTTGTTTAGTTGAAATATGAAGCACATGAGCTTTTTTATTATAACGCTTTGCAATTCTTACAATTCTTCTTGTCGACGACATTGCACATTCTTCACTTCGCCAAACTGGATGTGTGTGTACATCCCCATTTTTAATTAGTTTTTTATTAATTTCTAAAAGCGCCTCATCTTCTGAGTGCACCGCTACAATTTTAGAAGAATTTTGGAAGACTTTATCAATATCTTTTTCATCAGCTACTAAGAGATTCCCAGTAGAAGAACCGGCAAATAATTTAATACCACAACATCCCTCTAAGTTTTTTAATTCTGCTAATTGACTTACATTATCTGCAGTTGCTCCGAAATAAAAAGCGTAGTTGCAATACATTCTATTTTTAGCAAGATCTAACTTTCTTTGAAACTCTTTGATATTTGAAGTTGGAGGATTTGTATTAGGCATTTCAAATACAGCTGTTATACCTCCTGCAACTGCAGCTCTACTTCCCGAATTAAGATCCTCAGTGTCAGTCGAGCCTGGCTCTCTAAAATGCGTTTGTGTGTCTATACAGCCAGGTAAAACTATTTGATTTTTTGCATCATAAACTACTTTAGCTTCCTCAGAAATTTCACCGATTTTAAATATTTTTCCCTCTTTAACAGCAATATCTTTATTTTTAAGTTTACCCTCAATATAGGATTGGCCATTTATTATTTTTAGATCTAACATTTACAAAAAAAGTTATTATATTAAAATTATGTATCAATCAAATACGAATAATAGTGTTTTTATACTAAAAGATAGATCCATACTTTATGTAAATGGTTCTGAGGCCCATGATTTTCTTCAAAACTTAATAAGTAACGACATAAATAAAGTTAAACATGACTTAAGTTGTTTCGCATCTTTATTAACTCCTCAGGGTAAATTTTTGTACGAATTCATAGTTATAAAACATAAATTAGGATATTTTATTGATTGTGATAAATCTCAATCAGAAGAAATACTTAAACAGCTTAATACTTATAAAATCAGATCAAAAGTCGAAATATTAGATTTAAGTAACGAGTTTGTTGTTGCAAGTTTTGGTTATGAAAAGTACTTGTCACTTGAAGGCTCTAAAGACATCCTAGGTTTCACCTTTAAATATAGAGAAGATCCAATTGTTTTAGATCCAAGAAATAAGAATTTAGGAGCAAGACTAATTATTAATTTAGAAAAATTATACTTATCTCTTAAAAAATTAGGTTTAAAAGATGACAATATTGAAGTTTATTACTCCAATTGTCATAAACTTGGCATAGTTCCAAAAAATCTAAATAAATTACAAAACAAATTATTTGGTATAGAGTGTAATTTTGAGGAACTCAATGGGATTGACTTCAAAAAGGGATGTTATGTTGGTCAAGAAAATACAGCAAGAATTAAATTAAAAAATAAACTTTCAAAAAGATTATTACCAATTCAAATTATTGACGGAAAGCTTTCAGAGGATGAAAAAATCTTTAATAATAATGTTGAAATTGGAAGAGTGCTAATTGATGAAAAATATCCATTTGCACTAATTAAATATTTAGATAAAAACTTTGAGAAAAATAAAATTATTAAAGGAAGTAATGGATCATTTAAAATTTTGATCCCAGATTGGCTTGATATTTGATATATGGTGCGGCCAGAGAGACTCGAACTCTCATGGATAAGATCCACACGGCCCTCAACCGTGCCTGTCTACCAATTTCAGCATGGCCGCAATTTGACCCACAATAAATCAATGACAAGAAGGTTTCAAATTGATAAATTTAGTTATGGAATTTTCTCAAGAAGTAAGAAAAGCTACAGATCCTATCTATAAGAAAATATCAAAGGTTATGCCTGAGATTGAATGGTTGGTTCACGCTCCTTATATTCATAAAATCAACAAATTAAAGAAGGAAAAAAATGCTGTCATTCTCGCCCATAACTATCAAACCCCAGAAATTTACCATGGCGTCGCAGATTTTTCTGCAGACTCATTAGCGTTAGCAGTTGAAGCTTCAAAAACTTCTGCAAAAATAATTGTAATGGCTGGAGTGCATTTTATGGCAGAGACAGCAAAATTAATGAATCCAAATAAAAAAGTTTTGTTACCTGATATGAAAGCTGGATGTTCACTATCATCTTCTATCACAGGAAAAGATGTGCGGCTATTGAAAAAAAAATATCCAGGTGTTCCAGTTGTATCATACGTTAACACATCTGCTGATGTGAAGGCCGAAACAGATGTGTGTTGTACATCTGCTAACGCAGTTAAAATTGTAAAATCGTTAGGTACTAAAAAAGTAATTTTTTTACCAGATGACTATCTGGCAAAATACGTAGCATCTCAAACTGATGTTGAGATTATTTCATGGAAAGGGATCTGTATTGTCCATGATCAATTTAATGAAAACGAAATTATCAATATAAGAAAAAATAATCCTGGTATAAAAATAATTGCCCACCCTGAATGTCCTCCTGAAGTTATTAAAGCAAGTGATTTTGCTGGATCAACCTCAGGTATGATTAATTATGTGAAAAATAATCAACCAAAAAAAGTGATGATGGTTACCGAGTGCTCAATGAGTGATAATATTCAAGTGGAAAACCCTAATGTGGAGTTTATTAAACCGTGTAACTTATGCCCGCATATGAAAAAAATTACTTTACCAAAAATCCTAGAGTGTTTGGAGAATGAGACAGGTGAAATTGTAATGGACAAAGAGACAATAAATAAAGCAAGATTGTCAGTCGAAAAGATGGTTGCAATTGGTAGATAACATTTTGTGTCAAAAATAAAATTAAGTGAAACTTTTATCAAAGAAAGAGTTAAACTTGCTTTGGCTGAAGACTTGTTTCCTAATGGTGATATAACATCTAACTTACTTAGAAATAATAAAATTATTACAGCTAGAATACTATCAAATCAAAAAGCAATTATTGGTGGATTAGATTTTGTAAAATATACTTTTGCTCAAGTTGACGATAAGATTAAATTTATTGCTAAAAAAAAAGATGGTTCTCAGGTAAAAAAAAACTCTCTCGTTGCAACAATAAAAGGTAAAACTAAATCTATATTAATAGCTGAAAGAGTAGCTCTAAATTTCTTATCTCATATTTCTGGTATAGCTACTAAAACTAATGAATTTGTAAAGCTGGCAGGGAAAAAAAGTAAAATTTGTTGTACTAGAAAAACTATTCCTTTTATGAGGGTAATTCAAAAATATGGTGTTAAATTAGGTGGTGGAACTAATCATAGATTCAATCTAAGTGACGAATTTTTAGTTAAGGATAATCATATTGCTAATAATAATATCAAAGAAATAGTTTCTTTAGCAACTAAGAATAAAAAAGGAAAAAAAATTACAGTTGAGGTAGATAACTTAAGTCAGTTGAAAAAAATTATTGGAATGAAATTTGATGTTGTTTTGTTTGACAATATGAATATCAAAAATTTAAAAAAAGGAGTTCAGCTTGCTAAAAAATACCATAAAACTGAAGCCTCTGGAAATATAAATATTAAAAATATTAAATCAGTTGCTAAAACTGGGGTTGATAGAATTTCAGTTGGTAGTATTACTCACAGTGCGCCAGCGATCGATTTCAAAATTGATATTTAGACTACTAAATTTTTGTTTTTTTTAGTAATTCTGCTTGAGCTGCAGCTAGTCTTGCAATCGGAACCCTATAAGGTGAACAAGATACATAATGTAAACCAGCTAACGAGCAAAAATGAATACTGCTTGGATCACCTCCATGCTCTCCACAGATACCAAGTTTAATCTTTTTATTTTGTTTTTTTCCTTTTTCAACAGCAATTTTTACTAAATCTTTCACTCCATCATCTATTGACACAAAAGGATCTACAGTAAAAATTTTATTATCAATATAATCATTTAAAAATTTACCACTATCGTCTCTACTAATGCCAAAGGTGGTTTGGGTTAAATCATTTGTACCAAAACTAAAAAACTCAGCGTGTTTTGCAATATCTTTAGCTTTGATAGCTGCTCTTGGTAATTCAATCATAGTGCCAACTAAAAAATTAATTTTAGTTTTGTTTTCCTCTTGTACTTTTTTTGCTGTATTGATTACAAGATCTTTCATAATTCTTATTTCAGCCTCGGTAGAAACTAATGGAATCATTATTTCAGGATAAGCTGACTTTTTCTTTGTCTTTTTCAGTTCGCATAATGCCTCAAAAATTGCTCTGCATTGCATTTCATATGTTTCAGGAAATGAAATGCCTAGTCTACAACCTCTATGTCCTAACATGGGATTTTGCTCATGGAGATCATGTATTCTTGACTTAACCTCCTTTGTATCTGTACCAACAACATTCGCAACTTCTGAAATTTCTTTATCTGATTTTGGTAAAAACTCATGGAGGGGAGGATCCAATAATCTAACATTTACTGGAAGATCATACATTATTTTGAATAATTCTATAAAATCTTTTTTTTGATGTGGTAATAATTTTGCTAAAGCCTTAGCTCTATCATCCTGAGTTTTAGATAAAATCATTTCTCTAACAGACAGAATTCTCTCTTCATCAAAAAACATATGTTCTGTTCTACAAAGACCTATTCCCTCAGCTCCAAATTCTCTTGCAGTTTTAGTGTCTACCGGTGTTTCAGAATTAGTTCTTACTTTTAATTTTCTTATTTTGTCAGCCCAATTCATCAATTTGGAAAAATCGCCTGAGATTTCTGGTTTTACAGTTGGGACACTTCCTAAAATGACTCTTCCAGTAGATCCATCTATAGTAATTATATCTCCTTCTTTAACTTGAATTGATTTAGTTTTAAAAAATTTTTGATCATAATTGATATCAATTTCACTTGAACCAGAGACACAAGGTCTTCCCATGCCTCTCGCGACTACAGCTGCATGACTTGTCATTCCTCCTCTTGCAGTCAAAATTCCTTTAGCTGCATGCATACCCTGAATATCCTCAGGTGAGGTTTCTATTCTCACCAAAATAGTATCTTGCATCATATCATTTAATCTCTCTGCTTCTTGAGAGGAAAACACCACTTTACCACTAGCAGCACCTGGGGAAGCAGGTAAACCATTTGCTATAACCTCTATAGAGCTTTTCTCATCTAAGGTTGGATGCAATAATGTATCTAATGAATTTGGGTCAATTCTAAGTACAGCATCATTTTTTGAAATCAATTTTTCCTTCACCATATCAACCGCAATTTTAACTGCTGATTTAGAAGTTCTTTTGCCTGATCTTGTCTGCAATATCCAAAGTTTATTATTTTCAACAGTAAATTCAACGTCTTGCATATCTTTGTAATGTTCCTCTAGTTTTTTCAAAATTTTGAAAAGTTCTTTGTAAACTTTTGGCATAGACTCCTCCATCGAGTCATCTTTGACATTTGCCTCTTTCCTTGCTTTTTTTGTTATGTATTGTGGTGTCCTTGTTCCGGCTACTACATCTTCACCTTGAGCATTTATTAAGTATTCTCCATAAATATTATTTGTTCCATCAGAAGGATTTCTTGTAAAAACAACTCCTGTCGCACAATCATTTCCCATATTTCCAAAAACCATTGACTGAACATTTACTGCTGTCCCCCATTCGGCAGGTATTTGATTTAACTTTCTATAAACCTTTGCCCTCTTACTTTCCCATGATAGGAACACTGCATGGATTGCTCCTAGCAATTGATCATATACATCTTGTGGAAAATTTTTTTTGGTTTTTTCCTTAATTATATTTTTAAAATCATTAATTAAACCGTCCCAATCTTTTTCATCTAGTTCAGTATCTAATAAGACACCCTTGGTTAATTTATAATTTTCAATTAACTCCTCAAAATGATAACTCTCAATACCTAATACAACATTACCATACATTTGAATAAATCGTCTGTAACTATCTTTAGCAAATCTTCCATTTGAAGTTTTTTTCGATAGTGCAATTACTGTTTTGTCATTAAGTCCGAGGTTTAGTATCGTATCCATCATACCTGGCATCGAAACTCTCGCTCCAGATCTTACTGATAGTAAAAGAGGATTTTTTAAGTCACCGAATTTTTTTTTTACTTTGTTTTCAATTATTTTTAACTCACTTTTAATATCTTTTATAATTTTTTTATTTAACTTTTTATTATCTTTATAAAAAATTTCACAAACTTTTGTTGAAATTGTAAATCCTGGTGGCACTGGAAGTCCCATCCTTCCCATTGCTGATAAGTTTGCACCCTTGCCACCTAAAAAATTTTTTGGGGTTTTAATTTTTTTTATATCTTTTGAATTAAAATTTAATATTAATTTACTCATTATTTGTTTTTAATAATTGAAAATTTATAAAATTTTGAAATGTTTTACATAACATATTTAAAAGTTCCAATCGGTTTTTTCTCAAATTTTCATTTTCTTCACTCACTTTGACATTATCAAAAAAATCAAAAACTTCTTTCTTAGCTCCTGCTAGAAGTGTTAGAGAGTGTTCATAATCCTCATCGTGATCAATATTTAAATAATATTTTTTTATCTCATTTATCTTAAAAAAAAGGTTTTTTTCAAAATCATTTTTAAATAAACCAGAGTCAGTTGAATTAGTTATTTCAACAACTTTATTTTTCATTTCACTCTCAAGAATATTTGAAGCTCTTTTATAACAAGAAGTTATATCTATTCCTACTTGATTATTAATAATTTTATTTAAGCTTTTTGCTTTTTCAAAAGATGAGGATAATTTATTTAGTTTAAAAGAGCTAATCGTAGCATCAATTATATCATGACGAATTTCTTTTTGTTTTAAATAAAATTTAAATCTATCTTTTAAAAAATTTATCAATTTTTTATTTAAATCATTGCTTAAGAAATTGTATCCTTGTTCTTGATATAAACTTGAAGAATAATTTAATAAATCATGAATTTTAAAATCTTTCTTGTTTTCAATAACTGTTCTAATGACGCCTAGCGCAACTCTTCTAAGTGCAAATGGATCTTTTGAACCAGTTGGAATTTCATTAATTCCAAAAAAACCAACTAAAGTATCAATCTTATCTGTAATTGATAAAGCTACACTATATGGTTTTTTTGGAACCTTAGATTTTAAACCTATTGGTAGATATTGTTCTGAAATTGCTAATGATATTTCTTTATCAAATCCTTGGTGACTAGAAAAATATCCTCCCATAATTCCTTGAAGTTCTGGAAATTCTCTAACAAGATCTGATGTCAAATCAGTTTTACAAATTGATGCTGATAACTCTACTTTTTCTTTACTAATTAAAAGCTCATCTGAAACTACTCCTCCTAATTTTCTCATCCGTTGGACTTTGTCAAAATATGTACCAAGTCTCTTAAAAAAACTTACTGATTTAAGTTCTGACACTTTTTTTACTAAATTTTGAGTTTTATTTTTATTCCAAAAAAATTCGGCGTCATTTAGTCTTGCATCAATTACTCTTTCATTTCCCATTTTTATTAACCCTTTTTGATCTTTTTTATTTGAAATAATTAAAAACTCATTGGTGATCTCATTTTTTTTATTAAAAGTGGGAAAATATTTTTGATGAGATTGCATAGTCAAAACCAAAATTTCTTTTGGTATTGATAAAAATTTTTTATCAAAATTACATAATAAAATATTTGGATTTTCAACCAAATTCACCACTTCATCTAATAATTTAATATCATCATTGATAATTAAGCTTCTTTTATTTAAAAATTTCTCAAATTCTTTATTAATAAATTCTTTTCTTTTGTTTTGATCTATAATGGTTCCCTTGTCATTGAAATATTTTTCGTAAGATTTAAAATTTAAAAATACTTTCTTTTTATCCTCAAAATCTTTATCAATAAAAGTGGAATTTGAAGACAATATATGATGGAATTTGAAGCGAACTTCTTTTTTGTCATAAATTGATAATATAGATTTCAGTGGCCTTCCCCAATGTAGATTAAATTCACCCCATTTCATTGATTTTTTCCATTGATAATTATCTAATAATTTTGGAATAAACTCTGCTAACAAATCATGAGTTTTGAGTGTTTTTGATTTAGTTTTATAAAAGTAAAACTCACCTTTTTCAATTTTTTTTTTAAATATATTTTTAAATTCTAAATTATTAGATTTTAAAAAACCTTCTAGTGCTTGTTCAGAAGAATCAGTTTTTGGTCCCCGTATTTCATTAGATAAAATTTTTATTTCTTTATCTAAACCCTCAAATACTACAACTAATCTATTAGGAGTAGATAAAGAAAAATTTTTTTTTGACTTAATCCCTTTATCAAGAAAAAATTTTTGAAATTCCTCTAAAATTTTTTCACGGAAATCTCTTTGAAGACTAGATGGAATTTCTTCACTGAATAATTCTAAAAAAAACTCTGCCATTTTAAATTTGGGAGTTAATCCAGATTGTGGCAGTAGATTTTGTAATTTCTCTTATTCTGCCAATATATTCTGCTCTTTGAGCAACACTAATCGCACCTCTAGCATCCAATATATTGAAAATATGACTAGCTTTTAAGCATTGATCATAAGCAGGTAGAGATATTTTTTTTTCAACCAAAGATTTTGCCTCACTTTCAAACATTTCAAACATTTTAAAAAGGTTTTTTGTGTTAGCGTGATCAAAATTATAAGCAGAAAATTCTTTTTCTGATTGATGAAAAACTTCTTCGTATTTTATTTTTTCATTGTTCCAGATTAAATCATAAACATTTTTTTTTTGTTGAGTAAACATACAAATTCTTTCTAAACCATATGTTATTTCAACTGAAATGGGTTTGCATTCGAAGCCTGCCATTTGTTGAAAATATGTAAATTGTGAGATTTCCATACCATCACACCAAACTTCCCACCCCAAGCCTGCTGCACCTAATGTTGGGCTTTCCCAATCATCTTCTACAAATCTAACGTCATGATTTTTATGATCAATACCAATTGTTGATAAGCTTTTTAAATAAAGTTTTTTGATATTTATTGGAGAAGGTTTTATTATTACTTGAAATTGGTAATAATGTTGAAGTCTATTTGGATTATTTCCATATCTACCATCTGTTGGCCTTCTTGAAGGTTGTACGTATGCTGCTTTCCACGGTTTGGGTCCAAGAGATCTCAAAGTAGTTGCAGGATGAAATGTGCCAGCTCCTACTTCCATGTCGTAAGGTTGTAAAATTATACACCCATTTTTACTCCAAAATTTTTGTAAGTTAAAAATTGTGTCTTGGAATGATTTAAATTTGACTTTATTAGTTTTAATTTTTTTTTTTGGCATTTATAAACCAAATTTTTGCCATAAGGCTCTTTCTTCTATAATGTTAGCAATATTATCAACTTGACTATCTAAAGAAGAAGATAATTTTTTTGCTAAAAAACTCTTTGGTTTTTCTAATTTTTTAATTGATATATTTTCACCAAATTTCTCTCTTAAAATTTGCTCAGCGTTACCAATGCCATCTATAAGTCCTAATTTTAGTGATGCTGATCCAGACCAAAATTCTCCAGTGAAAATATTATTTTTTTCTGGGTCTACAAGCTTGTCTCTTCTGCTTTTTTTAACTAGATTAATAAAATCTGAATGAAGTTCTAGCTGTAACTTTTTAATTCTTTCAATATCCTCTTGTTTTTCCTCTTTAAAAGGATCTAAGGTGCTCTTATTTTTTCCAGCAGTATAAACTCTTCTTTGAATACCTATTTTTTTTATTGCATCTTGAAAACCAAAAGATGCGGAGATGACACCAATCGAGCCAATTATAGAACTTGAATTAGCGTAAATCTCATCTCCAGCACAAGCGATTAAATATCCGCCAGACGCAGCAACATCTTCAGCGAAAATTATAACCTTTTTTTTATTCTTTTTTGCCAACTGTCTAATATAATCATGAATTAAGTGAGATTGAACTGGAGATCCACCTGGAGAGTTAATTGATATAGCAATAATTTCTGCTTTTTTAAACGAGAAAGCCTTTTTAATAATTTCTTGTTGGCCAGCAAAATCAATACCTTGTTTAAATCTGCCAGCAGACCCAATTACACCAGTCAGTCTTATATGGGGTATTACAATTTTTTTTTTAAAAAAAGAAAACATTTAAATCCTTATAGAATTTTTTAATAGATATATAAAGACACCTTATAATTGAAGATTTGGGTGCGTCAATTGATAAGTAATAAAAATAATCTTATTATACTACTTTGTAGTCATAAATGGGAACTGTAATTCAGCTTAAAAATGAAATTAATAATTCTTATTTTCAATTGAAAGACTCAGTTGAAGATAAATTATTACTAGTTGAGGAAAAAATTAAATCAAAATTATCAAGTAAAGTGGAATTGGTCCAGAAAATGACTGATTACCATTTAGACACTGGTGGTAAAAGACTTAGAGCATTATTGACTTTAGGCTCTGCTAAAATGTGTGGATATTTGAAAGGAACAAGAGACATTAATCTTGCAGCGTGTGTAGAGTTGATCCACGCTGCAACTTTAATGCATGATGACGTTATTGATAACGGCTCCGTAAGGAGGGGAAAAAAAACTTTGAATAAGATTTGGAACAATCATTCATCAGTTTTAATCGGAGACTATTTACTAAGTAGATGTTTTGAAATGATGGTAGAAGATGGTAATTTAGAAGTTTTAAAATTACTTTCCTCAACATCATCAAAGATTGCTCAAGGAGAAATATTACAACTTCAGCATAAAGGTGAGGTTGATATGTTGGAAGAGACATATTTGAAAATAATATCTGCAAAAACAGCTGAATTATTTGCGGCTGCTACAAAAGTAGGAGCCATTTTATCAGATGTTAAAACAAGAGAAAAAGAGGCTTTAGAGTTTTATGGACGAAACTTAGGCCTTACATTTCAAATAGCTGATGACACTTTAGATTATAATTCAGAAATTAAACTGTTTGGAAAAAAAATTGGCCAAGATTTTTTTGAAGGAAAAATTACACTTCCTATCATCATATTATTTCAAAAAGCTAAACCTCAAGAAAAAGAAAAGTTAAAAAATATTTTTTCAAAAAAATTAAGAAATGAATTTGACTTGGACTATACACTGTCGCTTATTAAAAAATATCATATAATCCCTGCATGTTATCAGAAAGCACAACATTATATCAATTTAGCATCCAACTCCTTATCAATATTTAATAATTGTAAACAAAAAAAAATTCTTGAGGATTTAACATCTTTTAGCTTATCAAGAAATTTTTAAGGGCTTAGAAGTTTCTTAACCCAGATATTGTTCTCATCTAGAATATACTTTAGTCTTTCGTGAATTCTATTTTCACCATCTAACCAAAATTCGATACTAGATGGTTTTAAACGCCATCCAGACCAATGACTAGGTCTTGGCACATTTTTTTTGTCATTATATTTTTTTCTAAAGATTTCCATATTTTCCAAAAGTTCACTTCTATTTTCTAAAAAACTACTTTGCTTAGAAGCCCAAGCTCCTATCCTGCTTTCATATGCTCTGGAATTATAATAATCATCTGCTGTTTTATTATCTACAAGCTTTAAAGTACCTACAATCCTAATTTGTCTTAATAAACTTTTCCAATGAAAACACATGGATGCATTTGGATTTTTTTTGAGCTCTTCACCTTTTTGACTATTTAAATTAGTATAAAAAACAAATCCATTTTTATCAAAACCTTTCAGCAGAACCATTCTTACAGATGGTATCCCTTCCTTACTCGCTGTTCCTAGAGCTAAAGCGTTTGGGTCATTAATTTCTTTCTTTTTTGCCTCACTAAACCATTTTTCAAATAATTCAAATGGATCATCGAGATCTAGGAAGCATTTATCAAGCCCTAATGAGTTTTTTTGATTCATAATTTTAACAAAATAATCTATACATTATAAATAATGTCATTTAATACTTTTGGAAAGCTATTTCGTTTCACTACTTGGGGAGAATCCCATGGTGCTGCTATTGGCTGCATAGTTGATGGTTGTCCTCCATTAATACCAATAAGTGAGATAGATATTCAAAAAGAGTTAAATAAGAGAAAACCAGGTCAATCAAAATTCACGACGCAAAGAAAGGAAAGCGACAAAGTTAATATTTTGTCTGGTGTATTTGAAGGTAAAACAACAGGAACTCCAATATCACTTATAATTTATAATGAAGACATGCGTTCAAAAGATTATAATGATATAAAAGACAAATTTAGACCTGGTCATGCAGATTTTACTTACTTCAAAAAATATGGAATAAGAGATTATAGAGGGGGTGGAAGATCCTCTGCCAGAGAAACAGCTGCCAGAGTTGCAGCTGGAGCGATAGCTAAGAAAGTTTTAGAAAAAAAACTTAGCAAAAAATTTAAAATCTCAGGAGCAGTTACACAATTAGGAATTCTGGGATGTGATACATCAAAATGGGATGATAAAATAATAAAAAAAAATCCCTTTTTTTGTCCTGACAAATCCATGTTAAAATTATGGGAAAAATATTTATTAAGTGTAAGGAAAGCTGGATCTTCATGTGGCGCTATTATTGAAATCAGAGCTAACGGGATACCGTCAGGTCTCGGTGCACCTATATACTCAAAATTAGACTCAGACATAGCCTCAGCAATGATGAGTATTAATGCTGTTAAAGGAGTAAATATAGGATCTGGGATGAACTCAGCTCTACTCTCAGGTGAAGAAAATTCTGATGAGATATCGCAAAATAAAAAAAATTTAAAATTTAAAACTAATAATGCTGGTGGTATATTAGGCGGTATTTCATCTGGTCAAGAAATAATAGTTTCATTTGCTGTTAAACCAACATCATCAATACTTAAAAGTAGAAAAACCATAAATAAATTTGGAAAAAATACAACAATTTCTGTTAAAGGAAGACATGATCCGTGCGTAGGTATTAGAGCCGTTCCCATTGGAGAGGCTATGCTTTCTTGTGTTTTATTAGATCATTACTTAATGAATAAAGCTCAGTGCGATTAAATTAATTATTTTTTTTTTGCAAAATGATATTTGAATTCAATACGTCCAAAACTTTCTCTTCAATTGAGGAGCTATCTAAATTAGCAATTTTATACATATTCTCTGGAGTATCTTGATCGATAAAAATATCTGGTAGTGTCATTGATCTGAATTTCAAATCATTATCCATTAATCCCTTCTTAGATAAAAAATTGACTACATGAGAGCCAAAACCTCCTATTGATCCCTCCTCAATTGTCATTATCGCTTCATGTGTCGTTGCTAGTTGCCAAATAAGATTTTCATCTAAAGGTTTTGCAAATCTAGCATCTACAATAGTTATATTTACTCCTTTTTTTTTTAGATTTTCTGATGCTTTTAAAGTTTCATTTAATCTTGCTCCAAAATTTAAGATAGCTAATTTTTTTCCATCTTGAATGATTTTAGATTTTCCAATTTCAATCTTTTCATCAATTGAAGGTAAAATTGAGCCAATTCCAGTTCCTCTTGGATATCTAAATGCCGATGGTCGATCATTTATTTCTGTTGAAGTATTAATCATTCTCACTAGCTCAGACTCATCACTGGCTGCCATAACTATAAAATTTGGCAATGTAGTTAAATAAGTTGTGTCAAAACTTCCAGCATGAGTAGGTCCATCTGCTCCAACAAGTCCAGCTCTATCAATTGCAAATCTAACAGGCAAACTTTGAATTGCAACATCATGAACAACTTGATCATATGCTCTTTGCAAAAATGTAGAATAAATTGCAGCGTAAGGTTTAAAATTTTCAGTAGCTAAACCTGCTGCAAAAGTAACTGCATGTTGCTCTGCAATACCTACATCAAAAGATCTATCTGGAAATTCCTTGCGAAATATATCAAGACCTGTTCCGCCAGGCATTGCAGCTGTAATAGCAACAATTTTACTATCTTTTTTAGCGTGTTTGACAAGTGTTTCAGCAAATACTTTGGTATATGAAGGAAGTTTGCTAGAACCTTTTAGTTGCTCTCCAGTTTTTACATTAAATTTAGAAACACCATGAAAATTATCTTTTGCATCCTCTGCAAATGTATAGCCTTTGCCTTTTTTTGTTTTAATATGAATAAGTATTGGCCCTTCGTGTTTAGAATCTCGTGCATTTTTCAAAATTGGAATTAAAGAATTTAAGTCGTGACCATCGATTGGTCCGATATAATAAAATCCTAAGGAACTAAACAGTGTTCCTCCTGTAACTTCCGATCTAAGTAAATCTTCTGCTTTACCAGCCTTAGCGCTGAATCTTTTTGAAAATGCAGATGTAATAAGTTTTATGGTTTCTCTCAGACTAAAATAAATTTTGCCAGAAAATATCTTAGCAAGATAAGTACTCATAGCTCCAACGGGTCTTGCAATAGACATGTCGTTATCATTTAGTATAACAATCATTTTTGTTTTAGAGGCTCCTGCGTTATTCATAGCCTCATATGCCATACCAGCACTAATTGCACCATCACCGATAACTGCAATTACATTATCTGCTTTATTTGAGAGTTTATTTGCCTCTGCTATACCCAAGGCTGAGGAAATTGAGGTTGAGCTATGAGCAGCACCAAAAGTATCATACTCGCTTTCAGATCTTTTTGTAAAACCTGACAATCCTCCTCCTTGTCTTAAAGTTCTCATTCTCTCTTTTCTTCCTGTTAAAATCTTATGAGGGTAGCATTGGTGTCCCACATCCCAAATGAGTTTGTCTTTCGGTGTATTAAAAATATAATGGAGGGCTACACTCAACTCTACCACACCAAGACTTGCTCCCAAATGACCTCCTGTAACAGAAACTACATCGATTACTTCTTCTCTTAATTCGTCTGCAACTTTTTGTAGTTTCGAATCTGGTATCTTTTTTAAGTCTGTTGGAAAGTTTATCTTATCTAAAAATTCGTATTTATTTTTCATTTTTTTCTATCTAAAATATATTTTAAAGTTTCAGAAATATTTTTTGAACTTGATCCATATTTTTCTATTTTATTATTTATCTTTAAAATTAATTTATTAGCATATTTAATAGTATTTTTATACCCGAGTAAACTGATTAAAGTTGCTTTGCCTCTTTTTTTATCTTTACCAGTTTTTTTTCCAGCAGTATTTAAACTTCCCTTATGATCAATCAAATCATCTGCAACCTGAAATAATAAACCAATATCTGCACCGATTTTTTCAAATTTATTAATCTCATTTTTACCTTTTCTTTTTAAAATTAATGGTGCAACACAACAAAAACTAAAAAGTTTTCCTGTTTTTTTTATTTCCATTTCGATAATTTTACGTTGTGAGATCTTTTTTTTTTCATAATTTAAATCTAAATATTGGCCACCTGCTATACCTAAATGTCCTGAACTTTCAGAAATTTTATTTATTAAAGCAATTTTAATTTTTTCAGGGATATTTAAGTCATTATGACTTAAAATTTCAAAAGCCATAGTTAGAAGTGAGTTACCCGCGAGAACTGCGGTCGACTCGCCAAATTTAATATGCGTAGCTGGTTTACCTCTTCTAATTGAGTCATTATCCATACAAGGTAAATCGTCATGAATTAGAGAATACGCATGAATACACTCAACTGCTGATCCAATAATGATTAGCGATTTATAATTAATTTTAAATAATGAACCAATATCTATTAAAATTTTTGACCTTATTTTCTTACCTTTTGAGAATAGCCCATACTTCATAGGCACAATTAAAGCAGACTTTTTTTGTTTTTTGATAAATTTTTTTAAAAAAAAATTTGTATCATTTGCAATTCTATTTAATTTTTTAATCATTTTTTTTTGTAATTATTCTTGAAATTTTCTCTTTTGTGTTAACGTTTATGTCTTTAATGTTTTTTTGAAATTTTTTTTCAATAATATTGTTGAGTTTTAATAATTTATGGTATTTTTCAATCGAGGTCTCTAAATTTTTTTGATTTTCAAGATCCTCTATTACTTTATTAGCTTCATGGGTCAATTCTTCAAGAGATAAAGAATTATAATCGTTTGGTAAAATTTTATCTTTCATATATTACTTTCAGATAATACATGAAAATTAATCTTACAAATATTAAAAAAGCAAAAAAATTGCTTAAAAGTAATGAGTGTGTGGCTATTCCTACAGAAACAGTTTATGGGCTAGCAGGTAATGCTTATTCAGATATTGCTTGTAAGAAAATATTTACTCTAAAAAAAAGACCAAAAAATAACCCATTAATAGTTCATTATCATGACCTCAAACAATTAAATAACGACTGTAATTACAATGATTCTTTTTTAAAACTGTATAAAAAATTTTGTCCAGGACCAATTACATTTATTTTAAATCTTAAAAAAAATACGAAGATATCTAAAATTGCAACAAATTATAAAAAAACTTTAGCTATAAGATTTCCTAATCACAAAATTACAAAAAGATTATTAAAAATTATAGATTTTCCTCTAGCTGCCCCCAGTGCAAACCTATCTTCAAAAGTCAGTGCCGTGACCTCATCTGATGTCAGAGAAGATTTTGGAAAAAAAATAAAATATGTTCTTGAGGGTGGTAAATCATCTCTTGGTTTAGAGTCAACAATAATTGATCTAAGAAATAAACCAAAGATATTAAGATTAGGTTCAATGGAAATTTCAATTATTAAAAATGCGTTAAAGAAAAAAATTTATTTAAATAACAATCCCCCAAAAATTTATTCTCCTGGACAACTGAAACTTCATTACTCTCCTGGAATACCCATTAGACTTAACGCCAAGAAGAGTAGAATTAACGAAGCATATTTATTAATTAAGAAAAAGAAAAAAACTCAAATTAATCATTTCTTTTTATCCAAAAATGGAAATTTAAAAGAAGCTGCGAAAAATTTATATAGTTTATTAAGAAAAATAAAAAAAGATAATTACCGATCAATTGCAGTTGATAAAATCCCTAACAAAGGAATAGGAAGAACAATAAATGATAGATTAATAAGGGCAGCGAAATTTAGATGACTAGTCCACTTGAAGTATTTCGATTAACAAAAAATTACGAGAGTAAAGAGGCTGTTAAAAATATATCTTTTAAAGTAAATAAAAATCAAATAATGGGAATTCTTGGTCCTAATGGATGTGGTAAAACAACAACAATTGGAATGATTTTAGGATTACTAAAACCCTCCAGTGGGAAAGTTCTAATTAATGGAATTGAAATCGAAAATAGAAGAGTTGAGTTATTAAATAATATAAATTTTATCTCTCCATATATTGAGTTACCAAAAAAATTAACTGTTAGGCAAAATCTGGAAGTTTATGGAAGATTATATGATGTAAAAAATCTTAAAATAAAAATTGAAAGTATTTCAGAAAAACTAAGATTAAACACAATTTTAAATAAGATTACTGGTGAACTTTCTTCAGGTCAGAAAAATAGAGTCAGCTTAGCGAAATCGATTATAAATGATCCATCAGTATTATTACTTGACGAACCTACTGCATCCCTTGATCCTGAAACAGGAGATTTTGTAAGAAGCTTTTTGGAAGATTATCAAAAAGAAAAAAAAGCATCTATTTTACTTGCTTCTCATAATATGACCGAAGTGGAAAGATTATGTTCATTCGTGCTAATGATGAATGATGGCATTATCATCGATAAAGGAAGTCCAAATGACTTAATTATTAAACATGGTAGAAAAAATATGGAAGAAGTTTTTTTAGAACTTAATAGAGAGAAAATATGAACTTAAATAAAATGTATGGTCTTTTTTTAAGACATTTTTATCTAATTAAAAGTTCTTTGCCTCGAGTTTTAGATCTAATTTATTGGCCGACAATACAGATTATTCTCTGGGGTTTTATCTCAAAATTCTTTTCTATTTATAGCGATTATTACAATAATGCTATTGGAGTAATTCTTACGTGTGCAATACTTTATGATATTCTATTTAGATCGAGCATAAGTTTCAATATGCTTTTTTTAGAGGAAATTTGGAGTAGAAATTTTACAAATTTATTCATTGCGCCTTTAAAGATAAAAGAAATAATTTTATCTCTTATTTTTACAGCTTTGATAAGGACACTTATTGGATTAGTGCCTGCAATACTCCTAACCTCGCCATTATTTGGTATTTCAATATTGAAACTTGGATTTCCATTACTTTTATTATTTTTAAGTCTTTACATTTTTGGAATAACATTAGGTCTATTTGTAAGTGCTGGACTAATTAGATTTGGCCCCGCGTTTGAAAATATCGCATGGTCATCTCTATTTTTACTAGCCCCTTTAGGTTGTATATATTATCCTTTAGAAATTCTTCCTAATTTTTTTCAAATTATAGCTAAAGGACTACCTTTAGTTTATATCTTTGATGAAGCAAGAAATATCCTTCTAAACGATTTTGTTAATTACCAAAATTTAAGAATAGCATATTTATTAAATCTGGCTTATTTAGCTGGTGGTATAGGTTTATTTTATTTTTCTTTTTTAAAAGCTCGCATAAAAGGAACTTTGATAAATATGGGTGAATAGAATGGTGCGTCTGCTAGGAGTCGAACCCAGAACCTCCTGATCCGAAGTCAGGCGCTCTATCCAGTTGAGCTACAGACGCATATAATATTAATATAACATTTTATGAAAAAAAAAATAAATTTGATTGTTAAAGACTCTGATAAAGACTTTCGCATAGATGTTTTTTTAAGTAAAAAAGAGAGCGGTATAAGCAGGACAAGAGTTAAAAATTTAATCCTAAACGGAAAATTAAGATTAAACGATAAAGTCCTATTAGACCCCTCAAAAAAAATCTCAGCTGGTGATGTTATAGAATTATCAATTCCTGAACCACAAAAAACTTCCCTAAAACCTTACAATTACAAGCTAGACATAATTTATGAGGATACAGATCTTATGATTCTAAACAAACCAGCTGGAATTGTAATACATCCAGGTGCAGGGAATTTCGACAAAACAATAGTTAATGCATTAGTTAGTTACAATAAGAATTCTCTATCAAGTGTTGGTGATAAATTAAGACCCGGAATTGTACATAGATTAGATAAAAATACATCTGGTTTAATTGTAATAGCAAAAAATAATCAAGCTCATGAAAATCTTTCTCTTCAATTTAGTAATCACTCTATTAAGAGAATTTATCAATTATTGATATGGGGAAAAATTAGACCCTCAAAAGGAAAAATTGAAACACTAATTGTAAGAAGCTCTAAAAATAGGCAAATGATGGAAGTAAATAAAACTAAGGGAAAAAAAGCAATCACAAATTATGAAACTATAGAAATTTTTGAAAATAAAAATATTCCAACTTTTAGTTTATTAGAATGTAAATTAGAGACTGGAAGAACTCACCAGATCAGGGTGCATATGAATTATCTTGGCCATAGTATTGTTGGTGATAATCTATATAAAAAAAGATATAAAAGAATTAAAAATATCAACATCTCTCTAGAAAAAAAATTGACCTATCTTAACAGGCAATTTCTCCATGCTAAAACAATTGGATTTGTTCACCCTAAAAAAAAAAAGAGATGACTTTTAACTCAATTTTACCAAAAGAGCTTGAAATAATTCTTAAAATGCTAAGAAACTCAAGCAAATAAAATATTGAAAAAAAATTAAAATTAATTAGATAAATTGTCTATGAGTACAACATTTAACAGTAATCTTCCTATAATTTCTAGTGAAGGTGGATTGTCAACATATTTGGAGCAAATTAAAAAATTTCCAATGCTAGATGCTGAAGAAGAATATATGCTTGCAAAAAATTGGAAAACAACAGGTAATATAAAATCTGCTGAAAAGCTTGTGACAAGTCATCTTAGATTAGTAGCAAAAATTGCCATGGGTTATAAAGGTTACGGTTTACCTGTAAATGAGATGATCTCAGAGGGAAATATAGGTTTGATGCAAGCAGTAAAAAAGTTCGAACCTGAAAAGGGATTTAGACTTGCTACGTATGCGATGTGGTGGATAAAAGCATCTATACAAGAATATATTTTAAGATCATGGAGCTTAGTTAAAATTGGTACGACGAGTGCCCAAAAAAAATTATTTTTCAATCTAAAAAAATTAAAAAATCAAATTGCTCCACAATCCGAGGGAGACTTGAAAAATGAGCATGTAGATCTAATAGCAAATAAACTTGATGTTAGTAAAGATGAAGTTGTGTCAATGAACCGTAGACTTTCGGGTAAAGAGTTTTCGCTGAATGCTCAAGTGGGTGAAGATGGAGATGAGTGGCAGGATTGGCTTGTGGATAAAGAATTAGATCACGATTTAAAATTTGCTCATCAAGAGGAAATGGAACAAAGAAAAGACCTGTTAAAAAATTCAATTCAGGTTTTAAATAACAGGGAAAGAGAAATATTATATTCTAGAAGACTAAATGATAATCCTGATACTCTTGAAGATTTAAGCAAAAAATATAAGATTAGCAGAGAAAGAGTGAGACAAATTGAAAATAAAGCTTTTGAAAAACTTCAAAAACATATGTTGTTGTTAGCTAAATCAAAAAATTTATTGCCTGTGAACTAGATTTCAAAAGGATTTTCAATTAAAATAGTATCTTTTCTTTCTGGACTAGTAGAAATACTTGAGATTTTTGTTTCAATAAAATCCTCTACTGCAAAAATATATTTTTTTGCATTTTCTGGTAGTTCATCAAAATTTTTAATTCCTTTAGTAGACTCTTTCCATCCTAAAAAAGTTTTATAAATTGGTTTTATCTTTAATTGATCTTCAACCGCTGCAGGTAAATAGTTGATCTTTTTTCCATCAAGTTCATACTCAACACACATTTTGATTTCATCCAATTCATCAAGAACATCTAATTTCGTTAAAGCAATACCACTTATACCAGATATTTTAATTGATTGCCTCACCAAAACACCATCAAACCAACCACACCTTCTTTTGCGACTTGTAACTGTGCCAAACTCTTTACCCCTTTCACCTAATAATTCACCTATTTCATTCTTTAATTCCGTTGGAAATGGTCCTTCACCTACCCTAGTAGTGTATGCTTTAGTTATACCTAAAACGTAATTTATTGAATTTGGTCCACAACCAGACCCTGTAGCAGCACTTGAAGCTACCGTATTAGAAGAAGTAACGAAGGGATATGTACCATGATCTACATCAAGCAAAATCCCTTGAGCTCCTTCAAAAAGGATTTTCATTTTTTTTCTTTTGAATTTATCTATTTTTAGCCACACCGGATGTGAGAATTTCAGAATTTTAGGTGCTATATTAAGTAATTCTTCTTTTAATTTTTCTTTTTCAAAAATTTTTTTTCCTAATCCTTTTCTTATTGCATTGTGGTGCTCTAAAACCACCCCAAGTCTTTGATCTAAGTTTTTTTCAGATCTTAAATCCATCACTCTAATTGATCTTCTTCCTACCTTATCCTCGTAAGCAGGTCCAATACCTCTTCTAGTTGTTCCAATTTTTCCCTTACCCGCTGCATCTTCTCTTATTTCGTCCATTTCTCTATGAAAAGGTAAAATTAAATTTGCTGACTCAGAAATCATAAAATTCTCAGATGTAATTGTAACACCTTTAGATGTAATTTCTTCAATCTCCTCTAATAATGCCCAGGGATCGACTACAACACCATTACCAATAACTGAAATTTTATTTTTTCGAACAATTCCTGATGGTAATAATCTTAACTTGTATGTAATACCATCTATCACAAGAGTATGACCAGCATTGTGTCCACCTTGGAATCTTACAACAACATCAGCTTGCTCCGAAAGCCAATCTACTATTTTTCCTTTACCCTCATCTCCCCATTGAGAACCCACTACAACTACATTTTTCATTATTTGAATCTCTTAATCAATTGCATTGAATTTAAATGGTTTATTGGACCATGTCCTTTTCCATATCTTGGATTTGTTAATATAGCGGAATTTACATATTTAATTCCAAGCTCACAAGCATTCATGAGACTTTTTCCACATGAATAAAAAGTTGTGATTGCACTTGATAAAGTGCATCCAGTTCCATGAGTATTTTTGGTATTATACCTTAAACTTCTAAAAATTTTAAAATCTGATTTATTCAGAAAGATATCCTCAACTTTTTTAGAATTTAAATGACCTCCTTTTATTAAAACATTTTTTGCACCTAGACTAAGTAATTTATTAGCCGCTTTTATCATATCACTAGTTGTTCTTATCTTGATACCAGTCAAAACTTCTGCCTCGGGAATATTTGGAGTAATCAAAGAAACATGCTTAAAAAGTTTTTTTTTCAAAATTATAATAGCTTTATTATCAATTAATCTTTTTCCTCCTTTTGAAAACATTACTGGATCTAATATTATTTTCTTTACTTTTATAACTTTTAAGGACTCCAAAACTTTTTTTACAACTTTTGAAGTATGCAGCATTCCAATTTTTATTGCATCTGGTTTTATATCTTTTGCAGTAAAAATGATTTGATTTTTTATTTCTTTTTCAGAAATTGGGATAACGGCTTTAACACCTTGAGTATTTTGAACTGTTACAGCTGTTATAGCTGTCATAGCATATGAGCCTAAGCTAGTTATCGTTTTAATATCAGCCTGAATACCAGCACCACCAGAGGAGTCTGATCCAGCAATTATCAAAACTTTTGATTTTGGTTTCAATTTATTTAATTTTTTTAATTATCAATTTTATACATTTATTTAGTAATATTTTATTTTTACTTTCACCCATTACTCTTATTTTTTGTTCTGTCCCAGATTTTCTAATTACAATTCTTCCTTGTCCTTTCATCATTTTGTTAGCGAGCCTTATTGAATTTTTTACATTATGTTTTTTTAGAATATTCATATTTTTAGTTTTAATGTTTTTTAGTACTTGTGGAACTTTCTCAAAAACATTAAAAAAATTACTTGCCTTAATTTTTCTATCAAGCGCCCGTATAACTTCTAAAGCGACTAAAAGACCATCGCCTGTTGTTGCAAATTTTCCTAAAATAATGTGACCTGATTGCTCTCCACCTAAATTAAACTTTTTTTTTTGCATAATTTCTTTGACATATCTATCTCCAACATTAGCTCTAACAAATTTTATTTTTTGCTTTTGAAAAAATTTTTCGAGACCATAATTAGACATTAGAGTTCCAACGACTCCTCCTTTTAAAATTTTTTTATTTTTCCATTGAAGTGCTATTGCTGCTATGATTTGATCACCATCAACAATAGATCCCTTCTCATCACACATTATAACCCTGTCTGCATCACCATCTAAAGAAATACCTAAATTAGCTTTATGTTTCAGAACAATTTTTCTAAGTTTATTCGGGAAAGTTGATCCACAATTTTTATTAATATTAAATCCATTAGGTTTATTTCCAATCACTATTAATTTGGCTCCAAGAGATTTTATTAATTTTGGCGCAGACTTATAACCAGCACCATTTGCACAATCTAATGCAATTTTAATTTTTCTAAGTTTAAATTTTTTTGGTATTTTTTTTTTTAATATTTTTATGTAATCGTCTGTTCCTGTCTCTAACCTTTTCACCCTTCCTAAAAGTTTTGGATTTGATAAATGCATCTGAACCTTGCTATCTATTAAATCTTCGATTCTTTTTTGTATCTTATCTGATAATTTTAAGCCATCAGGACCAAAGAGTTTTAAGCCATTATCATTAAACAAATTATGGGATGCTGTAATCATAATACCTAAATTAGCATTCATCACTTTTGTTAGCATTGCTAAACCATTCGTTGGTAAAGGACCTAAAGTGTATACATGCATTCCCGCAGAAGCTAGCCCAGAAACTAAAGCAGGTTCTAAGGCATAACCAGAGAGCCTAGTATCTTTTGCTATAACTGCGGTTTGTTTTTTTTTCTTTAAGTTGGTAAAATATTTACCAGCTGCAAGACCAAATTTGAAAAACATATCTCCATTAATATTCTTGCTATTGACATGGCCTCGTATTCCATCTGTTCCAAAATACTTCATTATTATTTAATCAATTCTTTAAAAACTTTAATGCTTTGATTAATTTCGTTAACATCGTGAACTCTTAAAATTTGAACTCCCTGCATCATTGCAAAAATACTTGAACTAATAGTTCCACCTACTCTAGAAGAACTATCATTATTTTTAGATAATTCATTAATAAATTTTTTTCTAGAGATACCAAGCAATATAGGTAATCCTAAAGAATGGTAAATCGATATATTCTTAATAATTGTAATATTATGTTTCAAATTTTTTCCAAATCCAATCCCAGGGTCTAAAATAATATTGTTGTGTTTTATGCCTTTATTTCTTAGAAACTTTAATTTTTCCTCAAAAAAATCATAAATATCTAGAACAACATTTTTATATTTTGGATTTGCTTGCATTGTATCAGGGTTTCCTTGAGAATGCTGTAATACAAATGGGGTTTTATATTTCTTCAAAATATTTATTGAATTTAAGTCAAAACTAAGTCCAGATACATCATTTATTAATTTTACTCCAAGTTTAATACCTTTTTCCATTATTTCAGATTTTCTGGTGTCAAGAGAAATAAATTTTTCTTTATTTATTTTTTTTAATATTGATTGAAGTCGGCCCCACTCAACTCTTGAACTCACTTCTTTAGAACCAGGTCGTGTCGACTCTCCTCCTATGTCAACTAGGTTAGCCCCACTTTTAAATAAGTATTTCATTTGTTTTTCGGCTAAATATTTTTTATTAAATTTACCGCCGTCGGAAAAACTATCAGGAGTGATATTTAATATACCCATTATATTTGGAATTGAATTAAAACTTAAACTATAAAAATTTTTTTTTTTTGTGATTTTCTCCAAGTCTAACTGCACTTTTTTAATTAAGTTATTTGGTAAATAATGTATTTTGTTTATAGGTATTTTTTTTCGGTTACTTCTGGAAATTATTTCGATCTCATCAAATGAAATTTTATTATTGCCATGTAAGGCGAGAGCTTTTTTATTCTTAATTAATGTTTCTGATGCAGAGCCATAATGAAAATTACACACTCTTGTGTAATATCTTGGCATTAATTTTAATGAACGATTTTCGGTTTAAGACCCATAGCAGTTAAAGCAGAACCTTTTTCATCATCAACTTTTAAGTCTTGTTTGTCTGCTGGATAAATATTTTTATTTATTATATTTTCAATCTCTTCTCCAGTCAAAGTCTCATAAGTCATTAAAGCTTTGGCAATTTTATGAAGATCATCAATTTTTTCTGTTAAAATTTGTCTTGCTTTATTATAACCTTCATCTACTAATTTTCTTATTTCCATATCTATTTTTTGTGCTACTTCCTCAGAAACTGACTGGGTTTGAGTTACTGATCTGCCTAAAAATACCTCTTCTTGGTTTTCTCCGTATTCAACGGGACCCATTTCCTCACTCATTCCATATTTGGTAACCATAGCTCTAGCTAATTGAGTGGCTTGGTTAATGTCTGATCCATTTCCACCTCCTGCACCAGTAGAAATATTATCTTTTCCAAAAATTACCTCTTCAGCAACTCTTCCACCAAAACATACTGCAAGTCTAGCCTTAAGATATTTAATTGAATATCCATGTTTATCTCTTTCAGGTAAATTCATTACCATACCTAAAGCACGACCCCTAGGAATAATCGTTGCTTTATGAATTGGGTCGTAACTAGGCATATTAAATGACACTAAAGCATGTCCCCCTTCATGATATGCGGTTAATTTCTTTTCATCCTCAGTCATAACCATAGACCTTCTTTCTGCCCCCATCATCACCTTGTCTTTGGCTTCCTCAAATTCATTTAGTGTAACAATTCTTTTATTTTTTCGTGCAGCTAACAAAGCTGACTCATTTACCAAATTCGCAAGGTCTGCACCAGAAAATCCAGGCGTTCCTCTTGCTATTGTTCTTAAATTTACATCAGGTGACATCTTAATTTTTTTAACGTGAACCTTGAGGATCTTCTCTCTACCAATTATATCTGGATTTGAAACAACTACTTGTCTATCAAATCTACCAGGTCTTAATAGCGCTGGATCTAAAACATCAGGTCTGTTTGTTGCAGCAATTATTATAACTCCTTCATTAGTATCGAAGCCATCCATTTCAACTAAAAGCTGGTTAAGAGTTTGCTCTCTTTCATCATTCCCCCCGCCTAGTCCTGCTCCTCGACTTCTTCCTACTGCATCAATTTCATCTATAAAAATTATACATGGAGAATTTTTTTTACCTTGTTCAAACATATCCCTTACTCTAGATGCTCCAACACCAACAAACATTTCAACAAAATCAGATCCTGAAATCGTAAAAAAAGGAACACCAGCTTCACCTGCAATGGCTCTAGCTAATAAAGTTTTCCCTGTTCCCGGAGGCCCAACTAACAATGCTCCTCTTGGAATTTTACCACCTAATCTACTAAATTTTTTTGGATCTTTTAGAAACTCAACAATTTCCTCTACCTCTTCTTTTGCTTCTTCTACACCCGCTACATCATTAAAGGTCACTTTACCTTTGAGCTCATTCATCATTTTTGCTTTTGATCTTCCAAATCCCATTGCTCCGCCTTTTCCGCCTTGCATTTGTCTCATAAAGAAAATCCAAACTGCAATTAATAACAACATTGGAAACCAGGAAAGTAAAACACCAAAAAGTGATGGCATTTTTTCATCAATAGGAGCTGCCGAAATACTGACGCCTTTATCAGATAGTTTTTCAATTAAATTTGGGTCATTAGGAGAGTAAGTCTTAAAATTTTTGCCATTAGAATAAACTCCCTGAATATTATTACCTTGAATTTTAACCTCAACAACTTCTCCATTGTCAACAGATTTCAAAAATTCAGAGAATATTACTTGATTTCCGCCCCTCGTATTAGTCTGAGGATTTTTAAACATATTATAGAGACCAATAGTTAGGAAAACTATTATTGCCCACATTGCTAAATTTTTTAAATTCATAGATATAAAATAAGAATTATTTCCAATTAAACAAGTGGCAATTTAGGATAATGTCGCATCAAATTAATATTCTTCTCTAATTATTACTGTCTGATTGACTTTTTCAATAATACAGCCACCTAAAGTTTGCCTAAATATCCCAATTTTTTTAATATCCCTTATAATTTTGTCTAATTTTTTCCCTCTCACAGAATAGAACTTTTTACCTACCAGCTTTAGTGAGTCGGATAATGACCTAAAAATTATCTCATCAGGTTGTTGAAAGAATTCATTATTTAAAATTAGTTGGTTGCTTTTTTTTAAAAAATAAGTGTTTTCTTTAAAGTTTTTATTTACATAAAAATTAATAACCTTATTAGAAAATTTTAAGTTGTTAACTGATTTAATAAATTTTTTTTTGTCTAAACCATTTTTTTTTAGATCTTCAATCAATTTTCTAATTTTGGTTCTTTGATATTTATCTTCATCATTTGAAGGATCTTGAACATAAAAACCAAAAACTTGACTTGATATATACTCTAAATCTTTCTTATTTTGATACAACAAAGGTCTTAATAAATTTTTACTATCTATCATACTTTTTATATCTAGAGAAACTAAGCCCTTTAAACCACTACCTCGAGTTAGTCTTATAAAAAAATTTTCAAATAAATCATCCAAATGATGACCCAGTAAAATATTTTTAATTTTATATTTTTCACAAGTTTTGAAAATTAACTCAAATCTTTTTTTTCTTGCTATAGATTGTATATTTTTTGATGGCTTTTTTCCCCTCCATGTCAAAATCTCACCCTTAATTAAAAAACTTTTTAGTAGATGTTTAACTAATTTTGCTTCTTTAGTAGATTCAGGTCTAAGTTTATGATCTACAATGAGATATTTTGGGGATAGTCCTTTTTTTAAGGAGTAAATTTTAGCCAAAAATGCTAGTGCTAAACTATCTGGTCCACCAGAAACTGCCACTACAAAATTTTTATTCGTATCTAAAGACTTTTCAAAACTTTTATAAACTTGATTAATTTTTCTATCATTTAAATGATCTTTTAAAAGTCTAGGAATTTTGTTTTTTGCACTCGAATTTTTGAGACTCATATTTTGCTTTTTGTATCACTGATTGACTTGCGTTGGGATATTGCTTTGCCACGCCATTTATCATTTTACATCCCTGATCTTTTTCACCAATTTGAACCATTGATACACCAAGCTTTAATAAATTTATAGGGGCTTTTTCTCCTTTTGGATAT
>MDTE01095328.1_pt1 | contig 30205 bp, 21 predicted proteins | sample 811231 | NCBI WGS metagenome assembly MDTE01 (sample SAMN05326651, study PRJNA326480) | marine metagenome | isolation source: seawater | place: Indian Ocean: Red Sea | collected 2010 | reverse complement strand
GCGGCATCGAAAAAGAAAGTTTGAGGATTTTGCAAGATGGTTCGCTCTCGCAAGCAGCACATCCCAAATGCCTTGGATCTCCACTAACCCATCCATATATTACAACTGACTACTCCGAGTCTCTTATCGAGCTAATTACACCAGTCTGCACCTCTGCCACAGGAGTCATTGAGTCACTTCACTCACTTCATCAATTCGTAATTCAGAACTTACAGAACGAATCCCTCTGGGCCGCAAGTATGCCATGCATCTTGAACGGAGAAGATAATATACCTGTAGCTAACTATGGAAATTCTAATATAGGAAAAATGAAGCGTGCTTATCGCAATGGATTATCGCATCGCTATGGAAAAACCATGCAAAGCATTGCCGGCATCCACTTTAATCTTTCACTTAGTGATGATTTTTGGAAACTATGGAAGGATGCGCAGCATTCAGATCTACCCCTGAAAGACTTTAAGTCGCAATCCTACTTTCGTTTAATAAGAAACTTCTACCGCACATACTGGGCTATTTTGTATTTGTTCGGCGCCTCACCCGCAGTGTGTGGAAGTTTCCTTAGTGGTCGTAATCACCATTTGATCCCATTTGGTTCCGGAACCTACTATCTTCCTAATGCTACTTGCTTGCGCATGAGCAAAATTGGATATCAAAGTGAAGCCCAATCACAAATTAATATTAGTTTTAACGGTGTGGTTGAATACTGCGAATCACTCATTGAAGCGACCAGTAGTCCATACCCACCATATGAAGCTATTGGCATTAAACGTGACAATGAGTATTTGCAGTTAAATTCCAATCTACTGCAAATAGAAAATGAGTATTATGCGCCTATTAGGCCAAAGCGAATAGCGCGACCCGGAGAAAAACCTACACATGCCCTGAGAGAGCATGGGGTTGAGTATATTGAAATTCGTAGCATAGATCTTAATCCATTTGTGCTAGGCGGAATAGATTCTACTGGGGTGTTATTTCTTGAATTACTACTACTTGGATGCTTATTCAGTGACGACACCCCCCTATCCCGTAACGAATTCTTAGACCTTACAGTAACCCATGATAAAGTAATGACAGGTGGCCGAGACTTAGATCTGATTGTGGAAGATAACCTTACTATCACTACAGCAGGTCATAATCTACTTGATCGCCTTGAGCCCCTTTCAGAGCTATTAGATCATTATGGAAAACCAGGATACACCACCGCCCTTAATGACCAGCGGGCTAAATTTGACACACCTAAACTAACACCCTCAGGGCAGATTCTCGAAACTATGACTGACAACAATCTTTCATTTTTTTGTTTTGCAATGGAGGAATCCATAGGACAACATCAGTTATTCTCAAATAATAAGTTATCGAGAGAACTATCAACACAATTTACCGTAGATGCTGCCAATTCAATTCGAGCACAAGAAACGCTGGAAGCAGAAGATAATGAATCATTTGATACTTTCTTAGAACGGTACTTTTCCTCATGAAATCCGGACGATATTGATCGTTATTTCGTCAGACCAATCAACCAATAGATTTGCGCTAACCCCGAATCTCTGCCAAACTTTCCTTAAACTCAATCCAAGCTAATCGCTAGAGAGTAAATCTTTGACTGACCTTATTGACACATATCGATTTCTTGATAATTCGGTTTGGAGCATTCTGCTTCAAGTATTTATTGTAACTTTTGTAACAGCTATTATAGCCCGTCTTGTACGCTCTATCGGGAGCCGGATTCTGCAGAAAACCGAACGAACTACCACATGGTGGGACGATGCAATGGTGTCCGCCGCAGAAACACCTATACGAACAGCTGTTTGGATTGCGGGTATTTCGCTAGCAATCGATATTGTTTATGACCACGTTCCGATAGCAATTTTACAAGCTGTAGACCCAATACGAGATTTGGGATTAATCGCATCACTCGCGTGGTTCTTATTGCGACTAGCAAAACAGGCTGAAACAAGATATTTAGAAACAAAGTCGGGTCTATCGGCTAAAACAAACCCTGCTACGGTAAGCGCAATAGCTAAGCTAGCGCGACTTTCGATCGGCATTACAACCATACTAATTGCACTACAAACACTCGGATTTAGCATCTCCGGAGTCCTTGCATTCGGAGGTATTGGCGGGATTGCTGTCGGTTTTGCGTCACGGGATCTACTTGCTAACTTTTTTGGAAGTTTGATTATTTATTTCGATCGACCATTTCGTGAAGGTGACTGGATTAGATCGCCTGATAAAGATATAGAAGGCACAGTAGAGTCGATTGGCTGGCGGGTAACGCGTATAAGAACATTTGATCGTCGGCCAATTTATGTTCCAAACAGCATCTTTGCGTCTATTACCATAGAGAATCCGTCAAGAATGACTCACAGACGGATTTATGAGCTAATTGGAATTAGATATGCGGATGCCGAGGTACTTGAATCGATCATAGTAGCGGTACGCGATATGCTTGCCGTACATTCTGGTATCGATACGGATGACCTAATGATGGTTAATTTTTCACAATTCAGCGCTTCGTCTATCGATTTCTTTATCTATGCTTTCGCTCGAACAACAGTTTGGGCCGAATATAATGAAATTAAATCGGATATCTTGATAAAAGTGAATAACATAATCATGGAACATGGTGCTGAAATAGCCTATCCGACTCAGACTCTCCATATTCCGGAACTTGCTGCGAGAGATTCCCACATTACGACAAATTAAGCGTAAACTGGATATAGCTAACAATGTTCTTATGACGACTCATATAACAGTATTTTAAATAGCCAGTCCAGATGCTGTTACTTCTTCAACGAAAACGATAGAATTACCCTTCGTCTTAGGGTGTGATCTAACCCTAAAGGCTACGCTTTAACTATCATAGTTAACTTCGGAGAATCTTAATGAGTATCCAGAATATTGGCATTGTTGGCGCTGGAACGATGGGGAATGGGATTGCACAAACTTGTCTTACGCATGGACTGAATGTACTGCTTCATGACACCTCAGAACTACTACTTGAGCGCGGCCTAAAAAGTATCGAAAAACGATTAGATAGACTAGTCGCGAAGGAGGCGCTAACAGAAGCTGATAAACGCGCGTCACTTGAGCGTATCTCTTGCACAACAAAACTGCAAGATTTTTCTGATAGTGACTTTGTTGTTGAGGCAGTTACTGAAAGTCTAGAAATCAAGATACCTATTCTTGCTGAGCTCAATAAAATATGTGGGGCTGATGTTGTGCTTGCATCTAATACGTCATCATTGTCTCTTACTACACTAGCAGCATCAAGTGGGCGGCCTGAAAAGGTCATTGGTATGCATTTTTTCAATCCAGTGCCACTAATGCGGCTAGTAGAGATCATCCGTGGATTACAAACGTCAGAGGATACATACCAGATTACACACTCGCTAACCACATCTCTTGGTAAAGAGCCGGTGATAGTAAAAGATAGTCCAGGTTTTGTCGTTAACCGGATGCTAGTCCCAATGATTAATGAGGCCGCATTCATCTTATACGAAGGATTAGCTTCTGCTGATGAAATTGATTCTGCGATGAAGCTTGGAGCCAACCACCCAATCGGACCACTCGCACTGGCAGACATGATTGGAATCGACGTATGCCTGTTCGTTATGGAAGTACTTTTAAGAGAGTTCGGAGATTCCAAATTTAGACCCTGCCCTCTCCTAAAACAAATGGTAAATGCAGGCTATATGGGTAGAAAGAATGGCAAGGGATTCTTTGATTATAGCAAGTGAAGATTTAATCTAGTTTAATCCTATCATGACAATTTCTCTGTCACTTTTAACATAACTGATGCGGCATCAGAGGCTAGCTTCGGCATGCTTACCTCCTCAAACATATCCCTGCGTTTAGGCTTAGACACAGGTGGAACATATACTGATGCGGTGCTGATTGATGATAGCAGCAATGTGATAGCGCAGGCTAAAGCATTGACCACTCATACCGATTTATCAAATGGAATTCGAACTGCTTTAAGCAAACTTCCAACGACTGAATTCGGCAAAGTGGTGCTAGCCTCTATTTCTACCACTTTGGCAACAAATGCCGTAGTAGAGGGTCGAGGCGCACCAGTGGGTCTATTTCTCATTGGTTATAACTCTTCACAAATTGAGCGAAGTAAACTCCATACGTTAGTTCATTCCGGAAGAATTATTTCTATTGACGGTGGACATGATGCTATAGGTCATGAATCTAAGCCTTTCGACATTAACGCTGCGCGAAATATGCTAATTCAATGCAAAGATAAAGTGTCTGCAATTGGTATTTCTAGCCAATTTGCTGTGCGAAACCCAAGTCATGAGTTAGCCCTGAAGAAACTTGTCAAAAAGCATACAACCTTACCAGTAACTTGCGGGCATGAGCTTGCATCATCACTTGATGCGCCACGGCGAGCCATAACAGTTGCAATTAATGCGTCTCTCATTCCCTATATTTCAGATCTGATTATCTCTGTTACCAATATTCTCAATGAGTATTCTATACAATCCCCACTGATGGTTGTTAAGGGGGATGGCTCACTAGTTAGCGCAGAAGTCGCTCTAGAACGTCCAGTGGAAACTGTTATGTCTGGTCCTGCAGCGAGTATCATTGGCGCTCACCACTTAAGCCAAACCGCCGACGCTATAGTAGCTGATATGGGGGGCACAACAACGGATATTGCTGTTATTGCTAATGGCCAACCACGGATCAGCACAGGCAAGACTTTTATCGGTGACTGGCAGCCGATGGTAGAAACAATTCAGATCTCATCACTAGGACTTGGTGGTGACAGTGAGGTAAGATATCAAGGAGGCCTCGGCGTCGCCATAGGCCCTCGACGTGTAATCCCAATAAGCCTGCTTGCTGAACTATACCCCAGCACCATAGCCATGCTTGAGAATCAACTTGCTGAACCAGTAACATCGCGGAGCAACAGATTTGCACTACAGCTGCACGGTAATGAGATGCAACTATCGCAAATGTCAACAATTGAAAAAGATGTATGGCACAGGCTAGAAGATGAACCAATATCTCTAGAAACCTTTACGCGGGCGTTTCCTGATCAAGCGAGAGCCATTGCAAGTCTTGTTAGGCGCGGCATGGTTATTTACAGTGGCCTTACACCATCAGACGCAGCTCATGTATTGGGTCATGCTAAACATTGGTCCTATGAGGCGGCCGTTCTTGCAACTAATATCTGGGCCCGACAAATGCGCCACGTCTACGGTTGGAGCGCTATCAATTTAGGCGATACAGTGGGTGCGGCTCAACTAATTAATGACTTAGTTATCAGTAAGATAGTCTCTTCATTAATTCGGGTGTCTCTTACCGCCGAGGACGCATACTCATCTATTAGTAACTATGACTCTATTACTGCAACAATAACTAATTTAGTTACCAATACCCATCGCAGTCAGAATGGTCTATTTAGTTTGAGCTTTGATCCGCATGTGAGGTTAGTTGGTGTTGGCGCGCCTGCATATCTCTACTATCCAGAAGTCAGCAAAATTCTACATATCTCTAGCGTGGTGCCACCGCATGCGGATGCAGCAAACGCTATCGGTGCTGTTGTCGGTCGTATAGTACAACGACAATGCAGAGTTATTACTCAGCCTGCTCTTGGCATATACCGGATCCACGACACTAGTGGCCCACAGGATTTCTCTGAATTAGAGCATGCAATTAAACATGCAACCAAGGTCACAAACCAAGAAGCCTACGACGCCGCGATTCATGCAGGCGCAGAATCAATCAAAGTCATGAGCTCAACTAACATCAAATCAGTTGATCCAGACGATCTCTCGCCAACAGTATTTTTCGAATGTACTGTAATTAGTACGGCTACCGGCCTCCCAATGATGCGACACTAGTCTATCTATTTGGAGGCAATATCTTCTCAACAACACCTCTGGAGCTGCACTAGATAAAAACCCATAGCTGCTATCGCTGGTGATCTCTATGTTTCCTCCGACAAACGCCTTACCACATAAGGCAAAATACCACCATTCAAGTAATAGGTCCATTCCATCGGTGTATCAAGACAAACTTTAACTTTGAATTCCATAGTAGTGTCATCAGAATATGTAAGCATAATTGTTACTTCATCCGCACCAACTTGCATGTCGATTATGCTATACAACTCAGAGCCATTAAGTCCAAGTGTCTTACGTGACTCACCAGAAATAAACTGTAATGGCAGAATGCCCATTCCCAATAGATTTTGACGATGAATACGCTCAAAACTCTCAACCAATACTGCCTTCACGCCCAGAAGAGAAGGGCCCTTTGCTGCCCAATCTCTTGAGGATCCTGCCCCATATTCTTTCCCAGCAATAACAATCAGTGGGACGGTCTCAGATTTATAACGCATAGCCGCGTCAAATATAGTAGTTTCGGTAGTGCTTGGATAATGGCACGTCACACCACCGAGAGCACCGCCCACCATTTCGTTAGCTAAATTCGGATTAGCAAAGGTGCCTCTAATCATTACTTCATGATTCCCGCGCCTAGCGCCATATGAATTGTATTTCTCGTTGCTCACCCCTAGTTTAGTTAAATAAATACCAGCAGGGCTATTGTCTCGAATTGTGCCTGCGGGTGAAATATGATCTGTAGTAACGCTATCACCTAGCATTACTAATGCTCGCGCATTCTTTATATTAAGCAAGCCTGGGGGGTCTTTAGTAATGCCATCAAAATATGGCGGCTTCCTGACGTACGTAGAATCAGGATCCCAATTAAATAAATTTGATTGGTGTGTTTCAATTTTCCGCCATCGTATGTCGCCTACAAAAACATCTGAGTACTTTTCCTGAAACATCTCTTTTGTAATGCTACTCGATATAACTTGCTGAACTTCCTCGTCAGTTGGCCACAAATCGCTTAAGAAAACTGGATCGCCTTTCGAATCTGAGCCTAAAGGTTCTCTTTCTAAATCAATGGCCATAGTCCCAGCTAGCGCGTAGGCTACAACTAATGGTGGGGATGCCAAAAAATTCATCTGTACATCAGGATGAATACGCCCCTCAAAGTTTCTATTTCCCGACAATACTGAGCTAACGACAATTTGATCTGAACGAATCTTATCGCTAACACTATTCAATAATGGCCCTGAATTGCCGATGCAAGTTGTACATCCATAGCCGACCACTGAAAATCCTACCGCTTCAAGTTTCGTGAGCAAACCGGCATTCTCCAAGTACGACGTTACCACTTGGCTGCCAGGCGCTAGAGACGTTTTAACCCAAGGTTTAACCTTAAGGCCTCGTTGAGTCGCATTACGGGCCACGATTCCTGCTGCCATCATTACATTTGGATTTGAAGTGTTGGTACAACTAGTTATAGCTGCTATAACTACAGCTCCGTCCTCTATATCACGAAACGTAGTGCTGGTAACTGGTCGACTAGCCTCTTCAATTACTTCTTTTTTTTTGATCGCAGTAATATCTGACACTACCTGATTCTTGGATACCGACAATGGAATCCTGTCTTGCGGTCTCTTAGGGCCAGCAATGCTAGGGACAACTGTCGATAAATCAAGCATGACCTCACTAGCATATATAGCTTCCGCCACACTATCGCCACGAAAAAGGTTTTGCCGTTTGCTATATGCTCTTACTAAATCTATCTGCGACTCACTCCGATTAGTAAGCTGCAAATACTCGATAGTTTGCTCGTCAATAGGAAACATTCCACATGTCGCGCCATATTCCGGAGCCATATTCGATATTGTTGAACGATCAGCAAGTGACAACTTATCCAGCCCATCGCCAAAGAATTCGATAATTTTTCCAACAACCCCTTCTTTTCTTAACAGCTCAACTATTGTCAATACCAAATCTGTCGCTGTTGCATCATCCGCTAGAGCGCCTTGTAAACGGAAACCTACCACTTCTGGAACTAGCATCGTAAGTGATTGTCCAAGCATTGCTGCCTCCGCTTCAATACCACCTACACCCCACCCTAAAACGCCAAGCCCATTAATCATTGTAGTATGTGAATCAGTACCAATCACAGTATCTGGTATGGCCCAAGTTTCATCATCCACTACTTTTTTCGATATTACCGTAGACAAATATTCAAGATTCACTTGATGTACTATTCCAGTCGCTGGAGGAACAACACGGAAATTATCAAACGCATTCTGGCCCCATCTTAGAAAAGAGTATCGCTCGATATTTCTCTCATATTCAAGCTTCGAATTCATGTGAAGGACTTGCGGTGAACCGGAGTGGTCAACCATCACAGAATGATCAATTACGAGATCGGTAGGGGCAAGAGGATTAATTTTGTTCGGATCGCCACCCAATTCCTCTATAGCTTCTCGCATCGCGGCGAGATCTACAATAGCAGGAACTCCTGTAAAGTCCTGCATCAATACTCGAGAAGGATTAAAGATGATTTCTTTCTTAAGTTTTTTACGAGCATTCCAAGTAGCTAATGCCTCTATGTCAGCACGACTAACATTATGCTCACCTTCTATTCGAAGCAAGTTCTCCAACAAAATCTTAATAGAATACGGTAAGCGATTTAAATCCGATGTTGTCACCAATGCATCTAAGGCATGGAAAGTATATTCTGCATCATGAGTACGTAAAACTTGTCTAGTGTTGAAACTGTTCATAAGTAATAATTAAATTTGGTTTGATGTTCTAATAGCCTGTAAGATTGTCGACTTTCTCATGAAATTATGTCACCCCTGCTTTTGTAAGCAAGTCATAAAATTCCTGCTCATCTAATATCTCAACTCCCAGGTCAATCGCTTTGTTTAATTTACTACCAGCATTTTGGCCAGCAATCAACATGTCCGTTTTTTTGGAAATAGTAGAACTCACTTCTGCTCCCAAGCTGGCAAGTATTTTCTGAGCCTGTGCGCGATTCATACTAGACAGTGTTCCAGTCACAACAATTGTCTTTCCTTCAAGCATATCGGACACTGAATCAATCGGAGCTGGCTCCGACCAAACAATGCCAGCCGAAAGCAATTCTTTGACTATTCTCTGGTTATGCGGCTCCGAAAAAAAATGAGTAATATTGCTCGCAACAATAGGTCCAATATCTGGTATAGCCTGCAGCAATTCGGAATCAGCGTCAATTAAACTATCAATTGACTTGAATTTTTGAGCCAATTCGACTGCTGTCTTTTCGCCTACCTGTGGAATTCCAAGTGAATACAAAAATCGCGAAAACGTAGTCTCGCGACTTGCCTCGATAGCCCTCATAAGATTCTCTGCAGACTTCTTACCCGACCGATCTAGCTCGGCTATTGTTGTAAAGTCCAGGCGATAGACATCTGAAACAGTTTTTAGAAGACCCACGTTAACCATTTGTTCGATAATCTTACTACCCATACCATCAATGTCCATGGCTTTTCTTGACGCAAAATGCCTAATAGATTCCGTAATCTGTGCGTTACAAATTAGCCCACCACTGCAACGCATTAACGGACCTTCATCGGTCTTGACAATCTCAGAATTGCAAACCGGACATTTTTTTGGAAAATGATATCGCTTCGAATTTTTCGGCCTACTTTCGAGTAGAACCCCAATAACTTCAGGAATTACATCCCCAGCTCGCCGCACGACCACTGTATCACCAATACGAACATCAAGTCGCCTAATCTCTTCAAAATTGTGTAGAGTTGCATTAGACACAGTCGCACCGCCTACAAATACGGAATCTAGCCGTGCAACAGGAGTTGCGGCACCTGTTCGTCCTATTTGTATCTCAATATTTCGCACTCGTGTGAGCTCTTCCTGAGCTGGAAATTTGTGAGCTAGGGCCCAACGTGGTGCGCGCGACACAGATCCAAGAGCATCCTGATGAGAGTAGCTGTTCACTTTGTATACAAGCCCATCAATTTCATAGTCCAAATCATGCCTCTTCTCAACAAAATTAAGATACTTATCCAGGCAGTCAAGGGGGCCTTTGGCTAGTGTAGTTTCTGGGTTCGTTCTAAGGCCCCAGTTTGAAAGAGCATCTAACATCTCAATATGACTATCCGGCATGCTACCCCCTTCGATTGCGCCGACGCCATAGCAAAATATTTCGAGGGGGCGTGATCTGGTGATACGTGAGTCTAATTGACGCAGACTACCGGCAGCGGCATTACGGGGATTGACATAGACCTTCTCTCCAACAGCTTTCTGATGTTGATTCAACAACATAAATCCAGGCAGAGGCATGAATATCTCACCTCTGATTTCAACAAAGCTTGGCCAGTCAGAACCGCGGAGCCGTAGTGGAATAGACCCTATACCACGCACATTTTGAGTGACATCTTCTCCCCTCGTACCATCACCCCTAGTGGCTGCCTTCAACAGTACCCCGTCCCTGTAACTTAAGCTTACAGCTAAGCCATCAAGTTTCAACTCAACAACATAGTCAATATTCTTTATCCTGAGATGTTCACGACACCTTCTATCAAAATCCATAACCTCCTTATCGCTGAAAGCATTCGCAAGAGATAGCATTGGAACTGCGTGTTGCACCTCACCAAAACTACTTACTGGTTTACCCCCCACACGTTGGGTTGGCGAAAAAGACATAGTTAGTTCGGGATATTTCTTTTCAAGCGATTCGAGCTCTAAGAAACATCGGTCATATTCGACATCTGGGACTTGAGGCTCTGATAGAACATAGTAGGCATATTCATATTGCTCAAGCAATTCAATGAGTTCTTTAACGCGAGACTTAGCCTTCTGTGTTGCCAAAACTAGATCCTTGCATTGCTTAGTAGCGCTTACCTCTTTGTTAAATCCTTATTAAAATAATCTCAGGGCATCTCTCGATCCGGCATCAATTCCGACACGCCGAAATATTTCCTGAATATATCCAACTTGCTCGCGAATATTAAGTAGATCATTCTTAGAGATTGGGTCTCCGTCCGGATCCAGTAATCTACCAGACAGTTTTGCACCCATGTGTAACGCAGTATCTACCATTTGATCATAAACTGAAACGGGATCCTCTACTCTCGGCACACTCATAAACAAAACTAGCTCGCTTGTTGCGGACTTATCTACTCTAGAAGTATCTAGCCTGCCCGGTTCAACACGATCCGCTAATGTAAATCCATTAAAAACAGAGTCCGAGGTCGAAAAATGAAACATGCCTTCGTTACCCATATACATATCACACTCTTCAGCTAGCTGCTGTATCGTGTCATAGCTAAATTGGCTGTTATCAATCGAAGAAATTATGGTTATAACGAGTAAGTCATAATTTTTGCAAAATCGGTCAAGGTTTATCGCGTGGATAATTGCTTCTTCAGCTGTCATATTAAATTGACATTTCCTATCGAATCTCTCTGCTAAGTCGTAGATCAGATTATTTGTGCGGGTTAGTTCAGATTCTGTAATTGCGCCCCGATCTCCAGCAAGTTGTACGCTCACCACCAGATCTGTGAACACATCAGAACTTCCGCCCTCTTCAATATTGCTCCAACCTTTCGTAAGCTGAGATCTTCCATATATCGAAGGTATGCACTCGTATTGCGGCTCATGATGGCGAAAAATCGAAAGAGCGTCATGGTAGCTCGCAGTTGTTGTCCCAGTAAGTTTTGCCCAATAATCAATCTTTAGCGGCGTCTTGCCGAATTCTTTATCCAGTACAAGCTTTGACTTGATGTCGTTAGACGCAGTAGATGTGCCTGTCTGAGTAAGTTTCTCGCCCTCCTGGAATTTTTTTATAGCTATTGGCTCGAGCCTAAATTGGTTTGCCGGCACAAGAGAAGGCTCTCGATATGAATGCCGAAGATTTGTTTGAGTGTCGCCCTTTACTGATAGACGTTTAGATAACCCAATGATTCTATGAATAGAAACACTTCTACCTCCAAGAGATAATCGATTATTGATGTAGGAAACCACTATTATCAGGATAAGTGCTAAGGCACCAAGAAATACTAGTGCAATCTGCAAACTCATATTAATTTGTCGCCATGCCAACAGCTTGATCGATATTAACTGAAACGATAGCTGAAACTCCTGGTTCGCCCATCGTTACTCCTAGTAGTATATCAGCGGACTCCATAGTGATCTTGTTGTGTGTTATAACTAGTAACTGCGTCTTGTCTGAAAGAAAGCGAAGCGTCGAACAATAGCGCTCAACATTTGAATCATCTAACGGCGCATCGACTTCATCCAGTATGCAGAAAGGGGCGGGGTTTAGCCTAAACAAAGCAAATAGTAGAGCTACAGCTGTCAACGCTTTCTCTCCGCCCGAAAGCAAATGGATATTACTGTTTCTCTTACCGGGCGGCCTCGCCATTACTGTCACGCCTGATTTAAGTAAATCGCCCTCAGTTAACTCTAAAACGGCGCTACCACCACCAAATAGCTGAGGGAAAAATTCACCAAACCCGCTGTTCAGCAGATCAAAGGTTTCTCTGAATCTCTCACGCGTCTCTATGTCTATTTTCTTTATAACGCTCTCAAGTGTGCCCAATGCCTCGACCAAATCGCTATGCTGGCTGTCAAGATATTCTTTTCTCTTTAATTGTTCTTCAAATTCATCGATAGCGACCAGGTTAACCGGGCCAATTTGACCGATCTTGTGAGCTAAACGTTCAGATTTTTCAATCCATTTATCTTCGCTGGCTTCGCTATCGAGATTAGCCAGGATATCGTCGATCGAATATTTCTCCGATACAATCTGCTCATTCAGGGATTCGAAACGGACGCTATGCTCTTTTTCAACCAATCGATGTGCTTCTAGCTCATCACGCGCAATGGTCATTTGCCTCTCACATTCCGAAAGCTCGGCCGATTTTCTTCTTAATGATTCTTCACCGTTGGAATATATTGTTTTTATGCTATTTAAGTGTACCTCGGCCTCACCGCGTGTTTCGAGCAATTGCTGCAGTTGTTCTTCATAATTCTGATCTGGCTGGATCTCTTGCAGCAATTGATTTTTTAGCTCCTCTTGCCTCTCCTCCAGCCTCGTAGATTGTATCTCCAGCCGGTTAATAGTTATCCGAGTTGAATCTAGAGACACGTTTATTCCTTGTATTTCAAGCTCTGCCTTATGTAGTGTATTGCGTTGCTCGTGTACATCATGCCGAGCTCTTACCAGTGCTTTGGTTAGTTCGTCGCGGTCCTGCAGCAATTTGTCTCTTTCTTCTTCGAGCGAGCCTGTTTCATCTTCTGCTAATGAAAGATTCCTCCTCGCCTCGGCAACCTCCGAACCAATACGTGTAAGCGTCTGAATTAGTTCATCACTTTCAACGCGAAGTTGATTGGATCGAGTTTGAATCTGCGCAACTCTAGCTTCCTTGGCTGCAAGAGACTGCCTTACAGCTGCTAAGTCTTCTTGGAGCCTGTCAGATTCTTCTTGCTGAGCACGCTGGCGTGTTATTGCTAACTGATTCTCTTCCTCAGCACACACCAGCTCCTTTTGCTGCTTATTGATGTCACTAGACAACCGATCCTTGTCTGATGAAAGATTGTCTATCAACTCGCCGCGAGTGAGAATTCCATGTGTCGCACTCTGGTCTTCAGGTGTTCGCAGCCAGTTTTGCCCCACTACAATTCCATCTCGAGTGACAACGCATTCCGAATGCTTAAGTGAAGATCGGCGCAGTAGTGCCTGCTCTAAATTGCTCGCAACATATACACCTGTTAGCAATGATCTTAAATCACATCTCTCGCTATAAACATAGTTCAAGATTGAATCATCTGAAAATGCCTCCTCGTCATTGGCTATACTAGATTGTATAAGGAAGAGGTTTGGCGCCAAAAACTGATGGTCAGATGAAGTTAGAGCATCTACCGTCTCTACTATCACGCCAGCAAGTCGATTACCAAGCATTACATCCGCGGCAATTTCCCAACCACTACTTACCCGGACTTCCTGCGCCAATCGAGGAGCGTCAGACAAACCTCGAGAGTCCAGCCAATCATGGTAGCGCTCATCATCTGAAGTAAGCGCTGCCTTTTGCAAGGCGGCAAATGATGCGAGCTTGCCACTAACCTCGTGCAATGATTGGCGTTCCTTATCTAGCTGTTCGCGAACTGTATCTATAGTTTGCCTGCTTCTATCAGCTGTTCTACTCTGTTCCTGTATTCGTATGGCGCAAAACTGAAGCGCTTGTAACTGTTTATCTACATTAGCTCGCGCTGCATCAATATCTAACGACTCTTCTTCCTCCAAAAGTGATTGCTCTTCCTCGTCAAGACGAGCTAATCTCTCTTGAAGATTCATATCTTGGGAGTCAAGTTGAATAATTCTATTACGCTCCACTTCCTGCTGCCGAGCCGGCTCCGACGCTCGCTCAGTAAACGTATCCCACATGTGTTGCCAATTATCTAACTCGCTCTCATATGAGCCCAATTGTTGTTCACTCGATGTCAAACTCTTTACTTGAGAGGCTCGCGATTCACGATGTGCAGTTAAACTTTTCTCGAGCGAAGCTAGTTCCTCATCATCGATAGTCTTTTGGGTTTTTAATTCCAGAAGCGATGACTCAAGTCTTTCTAGCTCTCCTCGTTGCTGATGTTCCGTTTCTTTGGAGTGCTCGATGTTTTGCTCGACGGTTGCGATATCAGCACCTAAAGAATAAATGTCTCCTTGGGCTACATTAATATTTTCTTGGATAGTAGATTGATCCGCTCGACACTTCTCAATGCTAGATTCTACTTCTCGCTGCCTCGCCATATGTCTATCGACATCTGCAGTCGCAGCAGTCGTTATTTTACGCTGCTCATCGATCACCTTCTTTTGGGAGAGATAGCGCACAGCTAGCAGTTCGCCGATAACCAAGCGTTCCTCCTCTTTTAACTTTTGGTAGCGTCGAGCTGCTTGCGATTGTCGTTGCAATTTGCGCAATTGAGAGGCAAGCTCAGTCCGGATATCTTCCACGCGATCCAAATTTTCACGAGTATGTCGTATGCGTGTTTCTGTCTCTCGGCGTCGATCTTTATATTTCGAGACACCTGCCGCCTCTTCCACGAAGGCTCTTAGATCTTCTGGACGCGCTTCCACTATTCGCCCAACCATACCCTGTTCAATTATTGAGTAGGATCTATGACCTAAACCGGTACCACGGAACATATCCGTTATATCTCTTCTCCGACATCGAGTATTATTAATGAAATATTCGGAAGCCCCATCTCTCGATAGTTTTCTCTTCACAGAGATTTCAGAAAATGCAGCATAGTTGCCAGGAGCACGTCCTTCGTTGTTGTCGAAAATCAACTCTACTGATGCTCTACCCACTGGCTTCCTCGAGCCTGATCCATTAAATATCACATCAGCCATACTGTCGCCGCGAAGATTGCGAGCAGAGGATTCACCCATTACCCACCGAACAGCGTCTATGACATTAGATTTCCCGCAACCATTGGGCCCAACTATCCCAATAACGCTGCCCGAAATATGAATTGACGTAGGGTCAACAAATGACTTAAAACCCGCAACATGGATTTTATTCAAACGCATATGCTATTTAATCAACATCTGTCAACGGAATTAGATTGCTATGATACGAATCATTAATTAAATAATCCACTATGGAAGAGGCGAAAACTAGCAAGAAATTCGATTGGAAAACCAATGTTGTGTGGCCATATAATTATACCTTAGTTGGTGGATTTCAGAGCTAAATTTTGGCTGTTTAGTTGATATTAAACCACTCGTAGGGAGTTAAACAATGAGCCTGCAGATCGACGCTAAATAATGCACTCACTATATGGCAAATTAGGAGGCTACTATCAATATTTTCCCTGATTTCAGGACTAGTGTGATCGGTCTATTGCGTTGTCATTTTTACTCTGGTATAACGCGCCCCGTCCATATGTCTAAGGGAGACTAGTTATTTATTGCCTGGAGATCAAAAACAATGCCTGCTGCGAAAAAAAAACAAGAAAACAACATACATGGAATTAAACCTTATCGCCAAAAACGCGGGGAAAAATACATGAATGAGGCTCAACAAGATCATTTTCGAATGATCCTATCAGCCTGGCGTAACGAATTAATTGATGATACCGGACGAACAGTTCATTCAATGCAAGATGAAACCATTAATCTACCGGACCCGAATGATCGAGCAACCCAGGAAACAGATAGATCGCTTGAGCTGCGAACACGTGATCGTGAACGTAAACTTATAAAAAAGATAGAGGAATCTATGGAGACTATCGATGTCGGTGATTACGGTTATTGTGAAGCTTGCGGAATAGAAATTGGCATAAAGAGGCTGGAAGCAAGACCAACGGCAAATTTATGCATTGATTGTAAAGCTCTTGACGAGATTCGTGAGAAACAACATATTTAGTATATACCTCAAAAACTAGTAACTGTTCTCTTGTCTAGAATTAACACATTTTTCAGATGGCTATGCCTTCTTGAGTCGGACCCATAACGTTATGTTTGATCTTCTTATACACAACGCAAAAGTACTCACAATAGATGGTGAAACCGTAGATAGCGATGTAGTCTGTCATAATGGAAGAATAGAAAAAATTGCGGACCGCGTGGATGCCAATGCAACTGAAATTATTGATGCTGATGGACACCTGCTCATGCCAGGCGTTATTGACCCGCAAGTACACTTTCGCGAACCTGGAGCGCCACATAAGGAGGACATTAACTCAGGATCTCGAGCGGCTGTGCGCGGAGGCGTTACAAGCTTTCTGGAGATGCCGAATTGTAACCCTCCAACTATTGGCCAGGAACAGTTAAACTGGAAGATAGCACGAGCAAGTCATTCATCCTTCGCAAACTTTGGGTTTTTTATTGGCGCTACAAAAGAAAATCTAAAAGAGCTCAATGACGCTAATCCAGTTTGTGGAATCAAGATTTTCATGGGTTCGAGTACAGGTAATTTACTGGTCGATGATCAGCAAATCTTGGATAAGATCTTTTCTACAGGCGCTAGATTGATCGCGGTCCATGCTGAAGATGAATCGCGCATTCAGAAAAGACACGCTCAGTTAACTCAAAACACTAGCGCCGATATACCATATGAACGACACTCCGAAATACGAGATGCTAAGACAGCCCTTATCGCCACCCAAAGAGCTGTGGATTTGTCTAACAAGTATGGACGACGACTTCATATATTGCACTTGTCTACTGCGGAAGAAGTTAACTTTCTTAGAAACAACAAATCAGCGCATATCAGCTGTGAGGTTGTGCCAAATCATTTATTCTTGTCAACGGATGACTACGCAAGCTTAGGCGCCAAAGCGCAAATGAATCCACCTTTACGTGATGTCAACAATAGCCAGCATCTATGGCGCGGTCTTTATGACAATGTTATTGATATTATTGCGACAGATCATGCCCCACATACTGTTGATGAGAAAAGCAAACCTTACCCAAATTCGCCGTCCGGTACACCAGGTGTTGAAACATCCTTGCCTCTAATGCTTACGGCAATGGTGGCCGGCCAATGTACATTGAAACAAATTCAAGAATGGATGTGCACGGGCCCCGCCAAGGTTTATGGAATACAGAAAAAGGGATTGCTTACAGAAGGATATGATGCTGATCTTGCGCTTGTTGATATCAGAGCATTTCAAACAGTTAAGGATTCCGAAGTCTTTAGTCGAGCTGGATGGAGCCCTTTTGCTGGAATGCGACTCACAGGATGGCCCATATATACAATTGTCAACGGAAGAGTTGTTTTTGATCATGGAGTTATCAGGGAAGGGGTATTTGGCCAACCGCTAAGTTTTCATGGATCGGATATCCACGATTAACCCCTCTACATACGCGATTGTTTCGAAATAAACCAAATCTCGATGAGCGTTTTTATCCAGCATGGTGGTGCAGGAATCCTCATGCACAAACTCTCTGGCCCATATTTGCACGCAAACTTCATCCTAAACCAAAGTATCGACGGGAAAGAATGATACTGCCTGATGGAGACTTCATTGATCTTGATTGGCTCGGCCCAGAAACAGCAGATTTACCAATTATTCTGATTCTCCATGGCCTTGAAGGATCCTCAGATTCTCACTATGTAAGAGGATTGACGACGAAACTAGAGAAACATAATGTGCGATCCTGCGTAATGCATTTCCGCGGGTGCAGTGGTGAGCCAAACCAACTGGCAAGAAGCTATCATGGGGGTGAAACTGGCGATCTCAACTCGACTGTACAGCATATAAGATCTAAGTTTCCTGGAACCACCATTATGGCAGTAGGTTATTCTCTTGGCGCTGGGATTCTATTGAAATGGCTGGGAGAACAAGGCTCAAACTCGATACTAGCCGGTGGTGTCGCAGTTGCAGCGCCTTTCGATCTAGGGGCTAGCGCAAAAAAGATGGAGCGCGGAGCATCAAGACTTTATCAGTTCTGGCTATTAAGAAGTATGAAAAATACTATCCGACGCAAATCACATCTTCTCCAGGAGCATATTGATATTGCTAAACTTCTTAGAACAAAAACCTTCCAGGCGTTCGATAATATTGGCACCGCACCAGTTCATGGATTCAACAATGCAACTGATTACTACTTGAGCGCTAGTTGCGAGAGTTACTTGCTGAATATTACCACGCCGACACTGGTAATCAATGCGATTGATGACCCGCTAATCTCCAGCAATATCGTTCGGGATAAAGAAAGACTGGGCTCCGGAATCACTATTGAGTTGTATCAATTTGGTGGCCACATCGGATTTGTTGCAGGCAATTTACCCGGATCATCCAATTATTGGCTAGAAGATCGTATCTGGAATTATATTAACTCCGCCGATGTTCTCTCATAATCAGCTCTCGATCATAGTCCGACGATCTGAGAATGCTTGATTTAAAGTATTAGAATCCATGTATTCTAATTCACCGCCTACCGGCACGCCTCTTGCTAAACGACTGACTGTAATATCATACCCTTTCAATAGATTACCTAAATAATCAGCAGTAGCCTCTCCTTCTACTGTAAGATTTGTGGCCAAAATGACTTCCCTTATCGGGTCTGCCTCAATATTTTTAACTAGTAAGCTGATCGCTAACTGGTCTGGGCCAATGCCATCTAGCGGAGAAATGTGCCCCATCAAAACTAAATACAGACCATTGTAGGCGCCCGCTTGTTCAATTATGTCAAGATCCGCAGGTGTTTCGACAACACACAACAGCTCCGAATTACGCTTTTCGGAAGAGCAAATTGCGCACAGTTTAAGTTCACTAAGATTATTGCAACGACCGCAATGAGTCACCTTACCTACTGCATTAAGCAGCGCATCAGAGAGCAATCGAGCACTCTCTTGATCTCGTTCTAGCATATAAAATGCAATCCGCTGCGCACTCCTTGGGCCAATCCCAGGCAGGCGGCGTAATGCATCCTTAAGGCGTGTTATGGGCTCATTGCTCACCATAATTTAGAACGGGAGATTTAGGCCGGGAATGTTCATTCCGGATGCCAACGAACCCATCTTCTCTTGCGACACCGCCTCAACTCTACGCACTGCGTCATTAAACGCTGCGGCGATTAAATCCTCAAGAACCTCCTTATCATCGCACACAAGTGAATCATCAATATTGATATTACGAACATCGTATCGACAAGTCATAGTTAACTCAATCAATCCGCCGCCAGAGCCACCAACGACTTCAATCTTTTCGAGCTCTTCCTGCGCCTTTTTAAAGTTATCCTGCATTGCCTGCGCCTGCTTCATTATATTGCTCAACGGGCCTTTCATAGCTCAACTCCTCTGTTTGCCGGACTTGACGGAATCAGGAACTACTGTTGCTTCAAAACGTGCCATCACCTGCTTGACCGTAGGATCCCCTAATAAAACTTCATGTGCATGAGCTTTTTCTTCGGCTGCGTGCCGGGCGTTACTGGCTGCTGGCGTCTCCATTCTAACTGTCTCACGAGTCTCTTGGATAATATTCAACTTCAATGAGTCCCCCAAAGCGCTTCCTATGGTTTCCTCGATGACGCCTTGGCGTTCTTGATTGTGCAAGTCTTTCATAGCAGCCGCGATATTAACTGTTAAGACCTGGCCTTTATACTCTAGTGGTGCTAGATTCATTGCTAACTCCCGCGTTATTCCTTTAAGATCACTTTTATTAACAAGAGATGCCCATACTTCTGGGTCGGATATCAATTGGTCATCACTCAAAGGGTTGCCGGGTAAGGCTGCCTTACCATCAATCTTGGAACTTGTAAGAGTATTGCTTTTTGAGCCTCTTGCACTCTTTTTTGTAGTCAGTGTCGTACTGTTTTTCGAATGGCTATTCTTGCCGCCAGACTCATTTGGATCTGAACTGACGGCCATCTTGGAGTCTCCCTGATATTTGCCTGGATAGAAAGCAACCATCCTTAATAGTGTCATTTCAAATCCACTGCTCGGATCGGGCGCCAATGGTTGATCACGTTTTCCATATAACCCGATTTGGTAATAGTACTGAGCATCTTGAGCAGAGATTACATCAGCAAGTTCGCTTATAGAATCAACATCACCGCCCCTAGCTTGCAAAGCTTCAATAGCAACATGATAAAGCACGATATCATGAAGCATTAACAAAAGATCGTCTAGAACCGCATTATAATCTAATGCACGCGACTTAATGTCTTGAACAGCAGTTACTAATCCTGGGATGTTGTTTTGTGAGAGGGCTTTCACTATCTCTCTCAAATAGTGACTATCGATCATGCCCAACATCTGGCGCACAGCTTCATCCGTAACTTTGCCATCACCAAATGCAATAGCCTGATCCAGCAAACTCAAACCATCACGCATGCTGCCTCTCGCAACTTGAGAAAGCCGTCTTAATGACGACTCTTCATAGTCAATTACTTCTTGGCGAAGAATGCTCTTCAAGTTTTCTTGAATCTCCTCAATATCAATGGCTCGCAAATTGAACTGAAGACATCGAGATAAGATTGTCGCCGGCAACTTCTCAGGATCTGTGGTAGCTAGTAAGAATTTGACATGTTCAGGCGGCTCCTCAAGCGTCTTCAGCAATGCGTTAAAGCTGTGCGTAGACAACATATGTACTTCATCAATAAGATAGACTTTGCATCTGCCCTGAGTCGGCGCATACTGAACATTCTCGAGAATTTCTCTGGTATCATCAACCCGTGTTCGGGAAGCAGCATCGATTTCTATTAGGTCAATAAAACGTCCCTCTTCGACCCCCATGCATGGCACGCAATTGCCACAAGGTTCGGATGACATTCCCGATTCGCAATTAATAGCTTTGGCTAGCAATCGTGCGATAGTTGTTTTTCCAACGCCTCTTGTCCCTGTAAATAGGAATGCATGGTGAAGCCGCCCTTGATCAAGAGCCGCCATGATGGGCTTCACAGCATTGACTTGCCCAACAACTTCACTGAAATGTTGAGGCCTATACTTTCTTGCTAAAGCTTGGTAGGTCATGATTCCAATCGAACAGTTTTCTTAGTCTATATCTTGTCGGATAAAACGAACTACAATGACACGCATACTGGAGACGGCGCCGACCAGCCCAGTTCCAGCACCCAACACGGCTGCTGCGGCTGCTTCCTTCCGGACCTGACCGGGTTCACAACCTGTCGCCACTGGAGAGACCAATCGCCGCCGCCATAGCCTGTTTCATGTTTAAAATTTCACAACTAGTTTATCATTCATTGACTAGCATGAGGGCACGCCTAGGCGGTTCTTCTTACGATACAATAATATCCGTCAGGTGGCGCGCCAGCAAAAAAGGGCAAAGAACAAACCTTCTCAACGACCATTCTACCAGCTGCACATAGCTCTTGGAATAAATTTTCAAATCCGGCAGACAGCCAAATCTCTCTGTGAATAGTACAAGCAAAAATACCGTCAATCTCTAAAAGTTCGAGTACGCGTTGGAAAGCGTCTGCTCCAACATGCCCATGAGTAAAAGTTCCACACGAGACGACCCCTGCATAGCTTGATTGCTGAAGTATAAACGGATGATTTAAATCGATTTCAAATAAATCTCTATAGACCTCTTTCTTCCGTGCCTGTGAAAGCATATCTGTTGATAGATCTAGGCCATCTATGCAATCGAATTTATGCTCCGTGAGCTGCGCACCAACCAAACCCGTACCACAACCCACATCGAGCACACATATGTTTTTCTTGGGCTGCCAATCAGAAAACATGCTTGCGACAGTAATAGGAGCAGTATACTTAAGTTCCCCTTCAAGGTGCTGGTCATAGCTCGCAGCCCAATCTTCATATAAACTTAGCGTCTCTGTTACACTACTCAAAGAATATGCGCGCGCCAACAAGTTATTCGGATTATCCATCTTCTGAATATTCTTTTTCCAGCTAAATATGCCTTGATTGGTGAATGGTTGCAGTCCTCGTTATGGTGCACGTACTGACCAAGCTATAAACGTTTATAAGTTTAACTGAATATTTGCCCTCTGATTGTAAAGATACACAATTTTCTCAGGTATGAGACTTGCATAAACTAACGTGTTAGCCTAGCACAATGTCCTTCGCAATTACCAAATGAAAAAATTCGGTACAGTATCGCTCTTCGTTACAATACTCTACCTCATCCACGGCAATAATCTCCTAGCAGGTGATAGCCATGAGATGCTCCAGCCTTTTGAGGCTGTGTATAGGATAGAGGGTTGGGGTGTAGTCGAGATCCAACGCACAGTGACGCTCTCATATGATGCGCCGATCTATAAGATGAGCCTGGTCAATGAAGTCACTGGACTTGCATCCCTAACTGGCTACGGTCCAATAGTTGAAGAGTCACAATTTAAACTTATGCTCGGATCGATAAAGCCGATTGTCTATAGTAATATTGATCAATCTGAAATATCCCATCTGCATGACTCAATTCAGTTTGATTGGGAGAGCGGGCTAGCACGCTCGCAAAGAAAAGAAGAGCGCTTTATTTTTCCAGTTGAAGTCGGCGTACTTGATCCGATCACTGTAGAGCTAAGTGTACGCCGTGATCTTATTGCTGGACGCCCCTATGACACATATCTAGTTCATGATGTTGAACAAATTCGAACGTTTCAGGTTAGCCGTCTAGATAACGTGACAATCGATACTGAGCTTGGCTCTTTCGAGGCTATCCATCTAATCATTGATACTGGAAGAACGAGCCGACTCTTACATTACTGGCTAGCACCCGACATATCATATCTGCCTGTTCAGATCATTCAGTACCATAATGGCAAAGTTGAAGTACAAGCCACTATCCAAAAATTATCGTTAAAATGATGTCGTAATGTTTTTCATCACTAGGACTTCGTTGCGCGTATCCTGACTCCTTCTTTGCGCGTTGTATTGTCCAATAGCGAAACACACGCATAGATGGTGCGCAGCGTGGGAACCGAAATGTCCGTAATTTCGGCAAGTTCAATTACTACACCTAGCATACCTTCTATCTCCATCGGTTTTCCTGCCTCAAGGTCCTGCAACATCGAGGTCTTATGCTTACCCACCGCTTCCGCTCCGGCAATTCGCCTTTCAATAGGAACTCTAAATCCGGCGCCAAGCTTTTCTCCAACCGCTTGAGCTTCGGACATCATGCTGGTCGCTAAATCTCGCGTCTGTCGAAACTGGCAGATGTCGACAAGGGTCGAATGGGTGAGCGCGCTTATCGGATTAAATGTAAGATTGCCCCATAACTTCAACCATATTTCTGAGCGAATATCATCAAGCATACGTGATTTAAAACCAGCTTCAGTAAAAATCGCTGCCAAACGCTCCAACCTACCTGTTATTGAGCCATCTAGCTCGCCAACAGGAAATCGATTGCCTTCAATATGTTTGATCACGCCAGGCTCCGATATCACAGCCGCCGGGTAAGCAATACATCCAATCAGGCAGTCAGGATCTATGCCATTGAACAACAACCCTCCTGGATCCACAGTTTCAACAACTCGACCGCTGTACTCACCTTTAAGTTTTTGAAAGTACCACCACGGGATGCCATTTTGCAAAGTGACCATCAAGGTATCTGCACCGACCAGAACAGAGAGATCATCCACTATTGGTGCAACTTGATGCGCCTTTAGTGCCAGAAGAACAATATCTTGTTTGCCAAGATCAGAAATCTTGTCCGTGGCGGCTATGGGCCGTACAACATGACTTCCAGCATCATCAAGTAATCTGAGCCCATGCTCCCTAATCGCTTGCAAATGCGGGCCTCTAGCAATAAGAGAAACATCACACCCAGATTGAGCCAATTTCACGGCCATGAAGCCACCGATTGCTCCTGCTCCTACCACACAAATCTTCATACTCTACTCCATTAATATATTTAACAAGAAAAACACACTCCGATGACTAGCACATCTAGCATCGGCTAGCAGTCAGCCTTTCCATCTTAACCATAGCCGACTGCCTTTAGTGATAAAGATTTTTTATAGCCATCATTCTCTTTTTAGCTTGTTTTCTTCTGGATACACTCGAACTGGAGGAATTTGTTGCAGGCACAGCTGTCTTTGAATGGCCTCCCAGTACTCTACCCCCATCAAATCACCATGCATTTCTCTAAAAACATGTATTAACTCGCGCTCTCGAATTCTTAGCCCTGACTCAATTTCCTCAGGCAAAAAAACAGTGCCTTCCTCGAAAAACCACTCGGGAACATCTTCCTCCCCCTCAAAACGCTCTCCATTAGATCGAATCTTGACATCGGTGAGAGGCTCCAAAGCATCGTAGTCAAAAAGATAAACCTTCTGGTATTGGCTAACGCCATAATTTCGAGCATCGAGATCTTTATTGAAGATATTTGCTGCTGCGTTATTCTTGATACAGTGGCCCAAATTGACCATTACTTTTTGCCTCTGTAACGCATCTGCTGTGGTTAGATATACTGGCAATGGTGTCACCCGCCTTTGAACGATCAAATGCTTAAATAAAATAGCATCATCCGACATTACTACAGATTCTCCTGCGCTCTCTAACAGCTCTTGGATGAGGAGTGTGCTGAAGTATATTTTGTCAAACTTTACATTGTAGTAAATGATGTTATCAAGCATGCTGCCGGTACGATTAATTTTATGGACCTGGCTATATTTCATCAAAACAGAATCAATTCCCCTGAATTCACCCCACTTGTATGCCGCAGTTGGTGTGTCGCGTATTACCTTGAGGCTGTATGAGGATCCGACAGACTGAAATCCAATAGCAACAGTGCCTTGAAAGCCAATTGCGGTATCAAAAACAGAATTGTTATCCTCTAGTTCTGATGTAAGTTCCTCCATCACAGCAATCTTTCCGAAATGATTAAAGCCAATTGTTGAATAAATGAGGCCCAACGGACGGTCAGGCATTATGCTGCTCAGAAATCTACAAACTTCGTGATAATAGTTATTAGCGACATGGAAATTAGCTAGAGTCGAGCTAAATAGATTGTGTACATCTGGAACTGAGTTGAGTACGGCATCAACATATATACCATCATCGGAATTTAGTAGTGCTATAACCAGTGGAATAAAAGTGTCGTCTGATAATCTGATACGGCCAACAATATAGGCACCTCGATTCCGGAAAAACCCCCCCTTTAGTATCTCTATCCGTATAACTGTTTGTCTTCGTGCGTGACCTTCTAACATCTGATTTAGTCTCGCCGAGACCATTGTGGCATCAACGGATGGACTCGCAAAACTACAACTAAACCTTGGTACCGCAAAAATATCTAGTATCGTTTTAGTGTTGATAGTTTCAGGTAAAAAGGCCTCTAGATAATTTTGTGGTAAATCACAATCCTCTTCATTAAAATCAGTACGTAGATATGTTACCGGTTTCCATTCGCTCCGAAAAATTGCTCTTCGCACAGAGTGCATGTAGGCTAGCGCTAGGTCCGCCTCGTAACGCCCACGGATATTTACAAGATATTCTTTCTCTACAAGGAGCCATAGTGACTCCTCTCTGGATACTGCTGGAAACTTATCTGTAATAATTTGTGAGATGCTATTCATGCTAACACTGTACATTGATAATCGATTACGACTTGCCGTTAATACACCGCTATAATCGCGATTCTCAAACGCTGTCTTTGCTGAATAGGTAATCGTTCGAAATTCTTGATAGAACCGATCAAACTCCACAAGGATCTGTGAGCAAATAATCGTTTCTGGTCTAGGCGTAGGCAGCTGGCTCTCGGAATAACATTCACTAATCATTTCGGCACTATGGAATGTCGTTCCGTACAATACGATATCTGCAAAATACCGCTCAAACAACAAACAGGCGGATCAGAATCATTAGCCGTAACGGCTACGGTAGACCCAACAAATAGATTTGCGTGGCAAAGAATATTAGCTGCCAAGTTGAATATCATCTATTGCGCCTACATCTGAGATAAATTCCTCCGATGTCACTTTAGGTTCTCTTTCAAGACGCACCTTCTGCACCCTGATACCACCATCACCAGTCGACACAACTAAATCTTTCTTGGAGCTGATGACGCTGCCCGGAGGGCCTAACACGGATTCAACTTTTGAAGAGCCGAATAACTGCATCCTTTTCCCGTTCAATGTCGTCCATGCACCCGGTTGTGGGTCGCAGCCCCGAATCAAGTCATGCAACTGATCCGCGCTTCTCGACCAATCGATAAATGCGTCGTTGAGCCCACACCATCCTTCATATGAGACGTTTTCAGCTGGCTGAGCAATAGACGGTGCTTCGCCCTTTCGCACTAGATCGACTGCCTCTACCATTGCTGACACACCCATTGGAAATAATTTGTCAAAATAAAGAGAGCCCAAAGTATCATCGGAACCAATAGCGCACTGCTTCTGCATAAGAATTGGACCTGTATCAATACCTTCATCAGGCCAGAAAATTGATAGGCCAGTCACAGATTCCCCAAAGATTATTGGCCAGTTTATTGCGCTCGGACCTCTATGCTTTGGTAGAAGCGACGGATGATACTGAATCGTACCTAATGTCGGTGCATTCAAGATGCTCTCCGGAATCATCAACGTCACATATGCCATCACACACAGATCAGACTGAAGAGATACAATTTGATCTAAGACCGAGGCCTCCTTGTAAGATTCGGGCTGATAAACGGTAATCCCAGACTCAATAGCGAACTTTTTCAGCGGATCCGTACGACCTCCCTGCGCATCCGGCGCGCAATAAACGGCAACAACATCATACTTTTCGGAAAGAAGCCTTTCTAGAACAGCTTTCCCGAACGCTTGCTGACCGTTAACAATTATTCGCATCAAACTTGACTCGATGATAGTTTAGCTAAACAGCGCCGTCGCCTCGAATGGACGCTATCTGCTCTTCGCTATAGCCGAGAACCTCTTTTAATATTTCATCTGTGTGTTCGCCTAACAACGGGGATCGCTCAACGACAGTTGGTGAATCTGACATCTTGATTGGATTTCCGACACTTAGATAGCTGCCGCGAGTTGGATGATCGACCTCAACAACTGTTCCAGTCGTCCGAAGTGACGGCTCTTCAGCTAATTCTTTCATTGATAGCACTGGACCACAGGGGACATTGAGTGGATTTAGTACTTCCATTATTGCAAACTTCGTATGCAGCATAGTCCACTTTTCAATCTCTTCAAACATCTTATCCAGCTTTGGTAAACGAGCGGCTGGAGTGCTCCACTCTGGATCATCTAGCCAGTCCTCATGGCCTATAGCCCGAGCCAAACCTTCAAATGAGGCCGCTTGCGCGATTACATAGATGTATGCATTGGGGTCAACTTCCCAGCCCTTGCATTTAACGACCCATCCTGGCTGCCCTCCACCAGACGCATTGCCTGCCCTTGGTGTAGCTTCGCCGAAAACACCATTTGGATACTGCGGATATTCTGTCAACGGACCATGTGCAAGACGCTGTTGGTCTCGGAGTTTAACTCTGCACAGGTTTAAAACGCCGTCTTGCATTGCGCATTCGACTCTTTGCCCCCGACCAGTCTTTTCTCGTTGAAACAAAGCGGTGACAATGCCTAAAGCCATATTGAGACCTGTACCTGAATCGCCAATTTGCGCGCCAGTGATAGTAGGTGGTCCATTATCAAAGCCTGTCGTGCTGGCTTCACCCCCAGTGCACTGCGCGACATTTTCGTATACTTTGCAGTCCTGATAAGGGCCAGGCCCAAACCCTTTGACTGACGCGTAAATGATTCTTGGATTTATCTCTTGAATCCGCTCCCAACTAAAACCCATTCGATCTAAGGCGCCGGGCGCAAAGTTCTCGGCCAAAACATCACACTCCTCGATCAATTTTTTAAAGATCTCTTTACCTTGCTCTGTCTTCGTGTTTAAAGTAATGCTTCGTTTATTGTGATTCAACATTGTAAAATACAGACTATCTACATCCGGAATATCTCGCAACTGCGCTCGGGTGGCATCGCCAGATCCGGGTCGCTCTACCTTGATCACGTCAGCTCCAAACCAGGCCAAAAGCTGGGTGCTGGTGGGGCCAGACTGGACATGGGTCATATCAAGAACTTTCACGCCATCAAGCGCCTTCATAACAAACCTCCACTATTTGTTGTACCGCCACTCATTTATACATAGTCTGAGCTTTCGTCCCCGGGGCATACTCGGTAGGATCGACCCAGATATTTATTACAGCAGACTTACCTGTCACTCTGACTTCTTCTCGCGCTCTCTGTAGAGCAGGCGCAATGTTGCTTGCTTCCGTTACCTCTTCGCCATACCCTCCGAGCATCTCCGCAAACTTGGAAAATGGGATATCACCAAGCAAGTTGCCCGCATCTCCTCTTTCCTCGCCATACTTTGTAATCTGGCCAAATCTTATCTGATTCATAGCAGAGTTATTTCCAATAACCGCAATATAGGGTGAGTTAAATCGATTTGCAGTCTCCATATCAAATGCTGTCATGCCAAACGATCCATCTCCGTAATAACACAAGACCTCTTTGTCTGGATGTACCAATTTTGTAGCTAAAGCGAATCCGGTGCCAATTCCGAGTGATCCGAGTGCACCAGGATCCATCCAATTGCCAGGTGCGCGTGGCTGCACAGCTTGCGCGCTTATCGTCACTACATCCCCACCGTCACCTATATAGACTGTCTGATCAGTTAAAAACTCATTAAGCTCCCAGGCTACCCGATAGGGTGATATCGGATTCTTATCAGTCATAAATTGCGGCATTAATTTCTGTGTCTTCTGATCCTCCAGAGACCGAAGCTCGGCCATCCATGATAACCGTTCATCATGGCCATTATTGCTAGATTCGGTAGTCGCATCTAGGACCGCCTTCAAAATCGCACCTGGATCACCAACGAGACCAAGGGTTACATCGCGGTTCTTCCCAACTGTGCGATAGTCCATATCGATCTGGACAACATTGGCGTCATCTCGCAAACGCTTTCCATAACCCATTCGAAAATCAAACGGAGTGCCTACAATTACAATTACATCCGCATTATTGAACGCATCTCTTCTGGTTCTATGGAAGTGATGTGGATCACCTGGAGGCAAAATACCCCTTGCAGCACCATTGAAGTAGGCCGGAATATTAAGTTTTCGTACTAGCTCGACGGCCTCTGTGTGACCTCTAGACATCCAAACCTGACTTCCAAGAAGCATAGCTGGACGCTGCGCTCTCATAAGCATCGAAGCCAAGCGGTCAATATCGACTGGATCACCAATACTGCGGGTTGAACTCCTATATCTGCCACATTCTGGCACGACCGCCTTATCTCGTGATACTTCCCGATCAAGCACATCTCTCGGTATCTCTAGGTATGATGGACCCGGCGCACCAACAAAACATTCTCGAGCGGCCATAGAAACCATATCGGCAACTCTCTCCGTGGAACGCACGCTAGCTGAAAACTTTGTTATGGGCGACAAGATGTCCACATGCGGAAGATCCTGTAGCGATCCCATCTTATGTTGTGTCAAAGCGCCCTGACCACCAATATGCAACACTGGGCTCTCCGATCTAAATGCGGTCGCGATGCCCGTCATTGCGTTAGTACAGCCAGGACCGGCTGTAGTTACAACACATCCCAGTCGTCCAGTTTGACGAGCATAACCATCAGCTGCATGAGCTGCTACCTGCTCATGCCTGACATCAACAATACGGATTCCTTCATCTAGACACCCGTCATAGATGTCAATTATGTGCCCACCGCACAAAGTAAAAATAGTATCAACACCCTCAGCCTTAAGCGCCTTAGCAACGAGATGACCTCCGGATATTAGATCACTTGACGCGCTCTTCTTCGCTAGCGTATCAGTGGCGGTTTCAGAATTTCCAGTTAATTTTGTATTACCATTCATAGTCAAGTGCCTCAGCATCTACCTTAATGTAATCTTATTAAGATATCTATAATCTTGTT
>MDTE01039086.1_pt1 | contig 30234 bp, 30 predicted proteins | sample 811231 | NCBI WGS metagenome assembly MDTE01 (sample SAMN05326651, study PRJNA326480) | marine metagenome | isolation source: seawater | place: Indian Ocean: Red Sea | collected 2010 | reverse complement strand
GATTAACATGGGATACTCCTTAATCTGATTACTGTGGGCAACTGCTACACACCTAGAGAAATTTTTTTTCGTAATATTGAGAACTAAGAGCGGTTATTTGGACAGTAATTTTTATCCATCTGATTATATTCACTATGTCGGCTGAGTGCTCCGCACCCTTTTACACAACTGGCCGAAGGTACTGTAACGTCTGATGGCCCAGAGCTTTAAGAACTCGTTTGGGAGGCCGTTTCGGGTGGGAATCTACCAATGCATTATCCACGCACCTTGGTGTTCTTGGCGATGAGGAAGCCCGTCTGTAAGAATTTAAGATTAAACGGAGGGTAGTTAAGAAGAAACAGCAAATTGAGAATGAAAACTTCAGGCAAGCCGGGACGAGCAATTGCAATCGCTAAGGTCCTTACGTTCTAAGACGTCTCAATCCCTCGTGATGCACCCTCTTAAGAGTCGGGATTGAAGATATGGCCGAAAGGGCAAAAGGATGATTCTTGCGTTGTTGTTGAGTTGTGCCGAATGAATACCTACACGTTTCGGATAGCGAGAAGTTAGGAGCGTGTAAACGAAATCGGCAATTGAGTTAGCATCAGCGCTGATCGTTTCCGGCGACGAATTCCAAATAAGGTGAGGGCCCGCCTCACGAATGCTCGTGAAAACATAATACTCTCTCGCTGTTAGGGAGGGGCCGCGTAGATCATGTTTTAGTGGACTTTGTCAACCCCTATAGGTTGCCTTTCTTTTCTAGTTTATTTTTCATAAGGCACGCGCGACATCAAAAACAATTCTTCGCTAGATCTTAATATTGTTTCAGTGTGCGCGCCGTTCGCCGATAGACCAGTGACGGTCGTTGTGAAGTTTTGAGGATGGTTTTAAGAATGTAAGTTAGGCAGAGATTTCAAACTAGACATATTCTTGTGGTGTTAGTGATCTCATTTACAGCCAGATTTAACTCGTCAGGTTGCGCCTTGGTGCAGAAAAGCTTCTACTCAAAGATGAAATTGACAAAATGATACGCAGATTTCATTCGTAGTCTCTGTGTGTTGCGATACAATATAAAATAGCAAAGAAACAATTTTGAGTATTAGTCTATGGCTGGTTACCGGGAGCGGCAGATTATCGAGCCTGCTAATTGGGAGAGCTCAGTGGGAGAAGAGCGTGCGATATTTCAGCATGTTTTAACGACACGAAAACTCGGTTGGTTGCCGAACATGTTTGCAGTAATGGGGCAGAGCCCAAAGGCACTTGAGGCTGTTGCATCGGTTGGTGAGCACGTGCGGTTCCAATCCAAGCTCGATGACAATTTGCGCGAGATGCTGATTTGCGAAGTCTCTGCGATACTCGGAAATAAGTACGAGTGGTGCCATCATATTGGCAAGGTGCCAAATGAATATCGCTCAATTATTGGCAGCGCAGCGATTGAAAGCCTCCCATCACCAATTGGACCTGCACTTCGCTTTGCGCGTCTGTTAGCTTCTGGTGAACCCACGCCAGACGAACTAGTTGATTCTTTAAAAGAGATTCTGGGGGATGATGGGCTTACTGATCTCACGGTTATGGTAGGTTATTACCAGTTACTCGCAACGTTTTGCGCAGCTCTAGGTATTGAGGTTGAAGATGAGACGCCACATGTGCCCATGCCACTAAAGGGGACTTGAACGCCTAGCTTCAATATCACTCTGAAATCATATTCGATTGTTGCTAATCCCTTTTACATACTAATTGGCCTCTGGTTTTGCGGTGACAGTGGTACGACGCATTGCCCAATGATGTCTATCGAACTGTTGCCGGTAGGTGCACATGAGCCGCCGGTGGATGTCGATAATTTCGTCTTTTATATTTCGATGCAGAGAGCATGATTCACGCGAACATATACCTTGAACTAGTACATCGTAGCTAAGTGAGATAATTATGATAGCAAAATTTAAGAAGTTGTTTGAGAGCGCATTGTTAACGGTGTGGCTCTAGTTGTTGTGCTTTTCTGAGCATGCACCATAGTTTTTCGAACCACGCCTGAAGATAGCGAGGCCGGCAAACGTTAATGCTGTGGCGATCCAGACATAGAAACTGTGGCGTTGATCGTTAATCAAGTAACCCCAGCCAAATCCACCAATGACTATGAAATAGTTGAGTTGTGAAAAAAACACTGGCCCGGTAATGCGCACGACCGCAAACCAAGCAACGAGATCTACTACAGTAATTGCAGCGGCATAAAGAATGGGAAGATTGCGGTCGAGTGAGGTGGAGGGAAAGAGAAAGTCGTGACCGCTTGCCATCATCACAGGCGCCAGCAACAGTGTGGCACCGGCCGACATTCCTGTTGCCATCATGAGCGACGGTGTTCCTGGTGGGCGGAGTGTGACGGCAAGGACGTTACAGAGTGCAAAACAGAGTGGGGCGATCAGTGCTACCAGGGTCCACAGTAACATTTCCGGTTCTGGCAGCCCTGTCTTGGGAATGAGTACGAACAATAGGCCAGCCAGGCCGAGCAATAGTCCTATCAAGCCAGAAAGCCGAAATTGTTCCATGCGCAGGAAATACGAAATCACATAGGTGAGAAGGGGCACGAGCACCAAAAGAAGGGTGATGATGCCAATAGGAAGTTTGTCCGATAGAAAAGTGCACAAAGGTACCGGTATCGCGACGGTTACTAGACCTAGTAAAAGATAGGCGCGGATATGCGGCCACGTGAGGCGCGGCAATTCTTTCTTCCAGGCGGAGACCATGAAAAGCACAACTGTTGCTATTAGATTGAACCAGAAAACGTATCCTAAAAATGGAAGGCCATTTTGAGTGCTCATCTGGTTAACTGGGAAAAGGGCGCTATAGACCACTCCCAAGATCGCCAGGATTGGGACGAAGAGCAATTTGGTTTTGTCGTTTATATGCATCCTCATTTCGTACCATTTAACATTAGCTGAATGAAGGTTGAGGCGGTGGTAGTCAGCCAAGCTGACAACTGCGCCATCTTGTGCGCAGTGAGACCAGCGTTGGCGGAGGAGATGGAGAAGGGGGTAATTCTCCAAGTGAGCTTTTTGAGACTGGGATGTTGACATTTTCTATAAGCAGTAATTTAGATCTTGCGCTTCTAGATGCGAATGATTATCATTTGCATTAAATAAACATAATTGTCTATAGCGAATTTGCCTATGAGAAATCGTCAGCCCCAAGGGGTAAGGAGTTGCCACGCTGGTTTTTCTAATGGATCCGCCGTTACTGAGAGCGCCCGACACACGGTATTTTCAAATACGGTTAAGCAATCTACTTCTAAAAAGTCGTCGAGCTGGTGGCCACTTTTCACAGAATATAAGACTTCAGAACAGATAATCCTGCGCTCAGCCAGGCGGCTTTCAGCAATCTACTTCGCTGTTCCATTTCAACCTTCGAATATGGATCAAATGCGCATGGAAATAATAGATGGGGTTGGCTCAGGATTAAGCGCTTCGCTTGCCATTCGTGAAGGGCAGAGTGCAGCAGAACAACTGGAGATGATTCTAAGAACGTTTTGCTGCGCGGGGTATCGACCGCTCAGGTTAAGACCTATCTGTGAGCATAGAGTATCTCCCGATGAAAGATTTTTGCTATCGTTTATTGCCGGTTGTCAACGTAAAGACATGTGTAACATACGTAACATTCTGTCCTGGCTCGCACCAAGCGTTAGCGCTCCGCATCTTATTTTGCCCGGTCAAAATTTAGCCTGCATATTGAAGAATTCGGGAATTGTTTTGCCGCAACGGCTTTACCTCGGTAGCAGTCCTTCCCAATCGTTCCCCATTGTTTCTGTTCACGAACAAGCTTCCAAATATCATTAACAATTAGTAATAAATTATTCAACTAATTGCGAGTTATTTAGAATTTTGTATAGTTAAATGGGAAATTTTTTCCTAAATTTTTCGTGTTTTGAAGACTACTATATACGGCCATTAAACTATAGAGAAAATTCTCTCTTGTATTATTAATAGACAAAAATCCTGATAATACGGATTAAAATACGGTTGAGTATGAATTTCCCTGCAGGTTAGGTTCACATAAATTTTTTACCGAAAACAATTTTTGCGCCGGTTGATCCCGATCCTTCAGCGTGCAGTGTACCCGCTATTACCTTGCAGGTTTCTCCGGGGTGGAATACTTCATTTTTTAGATTGGTGCGCAAAATAAATTCACCTTCTTCCACGAATGCAAAAACAGAAAATTCGTGAGAATGAATTTTACAACTAAAATTATCTTCAAAAACCTGTGTTTCGGCTTTGCTGTAACCCTGATTTCGAAGCTGGCGTTTGAAGTTCGCTAGAGATGTTATTTTTTTCACCTCACCTTCACTCCGGAGAAAAATAGTTTAATCCAAATAAATAACTTGGCGCCATATTTGATTGTAGCACAATATACTCATAAGCCGTTAGCTATCCAGATAACTTATTCCTAACCCAAGAATAATTAAACTACAATCTCCATATTTCGGCACTAGTTTACTTTTAATAACAATTAATACATGGTGCTCAATAACGCTAGAGACCTGCTGTGTAGAGCACTGGACGTTTGAGTAAATGCGCACGTATTTGGCCAAAGTTTCGAACGCACGGGTTATTCTGGTTTCGCCGAGATTCTCAGACAGCCTTTGATCAACGTGCTTCGTCTCGTTAATGCATGTTGTGTGGGTGAATAGTTTAAGTAAAGCAATTTAGTTTTTGGGAGACTAACGATGCCGCAACAAGCGATACGCGTACAAACCGACCCTGATCCCTATGAGGCGTTTCGCCTTGTTCAGGCATACCGCGTCGACAACATAATCTATGTTTCGGGTCAGGCCGCGATTAGCATGGAAGGTGAAGTGGTTGGCGCTGGGAATTTTGATGTTCAGGCAGCGCAGACTTTTGAAAATTTACAGGCTGTGCTCCGTGCGGGGGGGGCTGATTTGTCAAAAGTCTTTAAGGTGACAATTTTCCTCAAGGACATGGATAATTTTAATAAAATCGTAGCATTACGCGAAAAATATTTCACTCCCCCCTATCCAGCTGACACCATCGTTGAAGTCACAGGCCTAGCTCTCCCCGAGCTTGAAATAGAGATAGAGGCCATTGCTTTAGTAGAAGGTGAGATTATCGGTTGATCTCGCCACGGTATTACATTGTGGGCGGCGAAAGGCTAACACGGGAGAAACAAGCCATGAGTGACTATAGGAAATCAGATATTGAAGACGTCAACTGGGAGCAGGTAGCTGAGTGGGATAAACAGTATTATCTGCATGGTCCGCAAGCCGCGGGCGAAGTGAATATTGCCACAATCGCTAGTATGGACGGTAACTGGTTTACGCTCGCTGATGGTACCCGGATGCTGGATTTTCAATCACAGCTCATCTCAGACAGCTTTGGTCATCGCCACCCCGCCATCCATGCGAAGATAGAAGAGGCAATGAGCCGTACTGGCCACGCATTTTATGGCTTCGCTAATCAATATCGGGCCGAGGCTGCAAAGCTAATAATTGAAGGGCTTTTTCCAGGGGAGAACTGGGCCGGGCGCGTGCGCGTATTCGCTTCGGGTACCGATGCAGTGGAGAGTGCAGTCAATATGGCACGTTTGCACACTGGGCGCTCTGGCGTGTTGACCCAGGCGCATAGTTTTCACGGCATGGTCATGGGTTCAACCATGATGCGCGGTTATCGCAACAACATCACGCATCGTGATGATCTGGAGACCGTTCGTGACACACCGGGCTTTCCGCCGCAGGGCTATATACCCGTGCCGGGCCCTGAGCACGAGGATTATCATGTTATCGAGGGTAAGGCTCTGCCGTCACTTGCTGCCACTGAGGAGCTTATACGTGCCGTCGGCCCTGAGAACATTGCAGCAATGATTGCTGAGCCTATGCTGGGCGCTGGCGGTACTTTTCCGCATCCCCAATACATGGCTGATATGGCAGCTATGCTAAAAAATTATGGCATTCTCTGGATATCGGATGAAGTTATTACCGGTATAGGTCGGCTGGGCGAGTGGTTCGGTTACCAAACTACGCCAGGTGTTGCCCCTGATCTTATTGCCTGCGGCAAGGGGCTGACTGGCTGTGTTATGCCGGTAGGCGCGGTGATCGCGTCAAAAGAGATTGCTGAGCCCTTTGAAAACGCGCGTTGGTGGTCAGGGTCCACCTGGGATGGCCACCCTTTAGTGTGTGCCGCGATTGTAGGTGCGTTAGAATGGGCATTCGAAAATGACATTCTGCAATCCGTTCGTCAAAAGGGCGCATACCTGAACTCGCGGCTCAATGAGCTGAAGGATATACACGACTGTGTTGGTCGGGTAGCTGGACGGGGCTTGTATCAAACGCTGGATCTAGTGGGTAACGATGGTTCACCTATAATCGAAGCTGACCGTTTTCATGCTTTTACCGGCGATCTCGCAAGCCACCCAAACTCGATGATCTACGCCGAATGCTCGTCCCATGGCGTTTATCTAGGCGGTTATACTCCAAATACAGTCAAGGTTGGTCCACCCTTCACCATTACCTCTGACGAAATTGACCTTGCCATGGACGCCCTTGATTCCGCCCTTACAAAAGTTGAGGATAAGTGGCTTAAGTAGGCAAGTAAAAAGAGGCCCGGTTCCTATAGCCGCAAAGATTAGAAGCCTACTGTCGATCCGTAGAAGGGGACAGACGCGCGCAACTGGGTCTGTCTGTTCAGTTCTCTATCGGTCACGCGCGATCTTAACATTCCTCCAGACTCAGAGCTAAGAAAGCGTGCGTACGCGCGCCACAATTATCGATATGGGGCCACACCGACAAAACTACCAGGCGACGACTATGACGTCGCCTTAGCTAGCCGGATCAGAGTCGCCGGCGGGCGTTGGCCATTAAATATTCTATGATTTAGCGGGTTAGCCATACAATTTGGTTGCCATGGTAGCTGCCTAGCTATCTTCAACAATCAGTATGACCGCCATCTCTAGCAGATCTGCCCACTCGGCGGTATGCACGTAAGCCGCTTCAACACTTCCTTTAACGAGAAGTCAGCCACAGGTTGAGTGCGGCCCGTGCCATCGCCTAATCTGATTTACCCCTCCAGGAAGTGGCGCGCCTGCGCACAGGAAGTATCCCATGGCACCTTTTAAAAATTCGGTTTAATCGTTTATGTAATCATTCATTGATTGCTCCTCTTGAATCTGCTTTGCACGCATATAATTTTCCGTAAGCGTAGGTAGTTAGAATGCTCTTTAAATCGATGATGGCTTTGAGTTGCGATTAACCAAAAATAGGCCAAAGAAAAGAATAGTGATTGCAGCCCAAATCCAGGGACTCGGTACTTCACCGAAGTAAATCGCAGCCCAGCCAAGTCCAATTAATGTGCCGAAATAGCCAATCGTTGAAAACAAAACGGGACCTAACATCTTAATAAGTACGAATGTTAGTGCATATACAATCGGAATGATGACCATAGTACCGATCAGTGCCCAATCGCCTTCGGTCATAGTGGTGTCGAAAATCCACCAATTCTCCGTTACGGCCATTACAGGTAGCATTGTGACGGAGGAGCATGCAAAAACGCCGCACGTCAGCGGGATTGGCTGACTATTGGGGGGGCGAAGAATTGCTATGAACACATGACAGAATGCCCAGCAGAGCGGAGCAGCAAATGCCATCAACAGCCATGGTGCCATCCCAGGTTCTGGTAGGCTTTGGTCGGGCAGGAGAACCAATAAGACAGCGGCAAGACCTAGCAAGAAACCAGCAAAACGCAGCAAGTGAAGGCGGTCGACCCCAAAGAGAACGGCAATGCCATAAGTTAACAAAGGTACGAGTGTAAGGCCTATTCCAACGGCACCTGCTGGAACCTTGGGCGCGACATAAACAATCAAGGTATACGGCACAGCGCTCCCAAGGGTGCCGAGTAGAAGATAGAAGTAAAGATCCTTACGCTGCAGGCTTGGCAGTTGCCGATTGGCCGCGCCCACAAAAAACGATAGTAGAGCGGCGCCGAGGCATTGCCAAAAAACAAATGCAAAGACCGGAATGCCTTCGGTGGTGGCGATCCGGTTTAGCGAAAGAGTCATTGAGTAAATCGTAGCCGAAAATAGAAGAATCGCGAACGGTACCAGTTGCGATTTATTCATATCCATCTTCATCAACATCACCCCTGGCCTCTAGCTACATCATCACGCTCGGGGTAAAGAATGATGGAAGTACCTATCGAACACTCTGCATAACAATCTTTCCAATTGTTGAGGCGCACGCAGTTACAGTTTAGTCTCGCTATTGCTATGTCAGGGGGCACTATCAAAGCAAACTGGTTCCCTTTATGAAGCTGAGAAAGCGACGTTATAGTTCTCTCATACACTGCAAGCTATCGCGCTCACAGTTGGTGAAAGGGGAGACGCTAAAATTAACAAGCGCTGTTATCGGGTATCTAAAGAAAGAGTAAAAATGAGGTCTACTCAGCCTCCGTTTCTTTGGCGGCTGGTCTGTCGTTTAAAGAAGTGCGGCCAGTGGTCCAGGCCCGGGCGATCCAAGAGTGAAAGGCATGAGTCGGTGGGTCCATCACCGGTGAGAAGATACCGCCATCAAAGTTCGTTGATTGGCGGCCGCGTTGCATAGCTTCGATGGCGGAGCGATCTTCGTTAAAAATTGTTTCCCAGAGGTCTCGATTGGCTGCTCGTGATGCGACATAGGCGGGTTCGCTTACCGTCTCGTCAAAATAAAATATCTCAAAACGTTCGCATGTTCGGACCGGGCCGCTGGGAAGTATCAGGACGGCAAAGAAATAATCCCGGTGAATTCCCAGCAGTATGTTGGGAAACAGGGCAACATATTCTGCCCGTGTTCCCCAGGTGGAAGGCAGGTTTGGCGCGTGAGGAAAGGTCAGTGTTGCTTCTGGAAAACTGGGTACATAGCTCTCACTAATCTGCCCCGAATAGCCAGTCTCGACGATGTTATAATGATGCTCGAGTGGCGAATGATGGTTCAGTTCGGGATGCACCCAAGGTAGGTGGTAAGCTTCACAGTAATTTTCCACCGCCAGTTTCCAGTTGCAGTCTAACTCGAAGGTGATGGTACAGTCGTCGCCCGTGTGAACTAGTGGGACGCTGGCAAATTTTTCCCAACGCACGGCGATGGGTGTAATGAAGTCATCGAACTCCTCCGCTACCCCTGATAAATCAACGAACACTAAGCCGAACCATTGCGCGCTGCGCACTTTCTTCAGGTGAATTTCATCTTTATTTAAGCTGGGGTAACTGTGTTTCCCTACGCCACCAACGTGCGGTGTTTTGATGAGCGCGCCGTCGAAATCGTAGGCCCAGCTGTGATAGGGACACACGATCGCACTCCCTAATGTCATCGGTTCCTCGATCAGGATTCGACCGCGATGCTGGCAGACGTTGTGGAAGACCTGGATTGTTCCGTCCTTACTGCGCACCATTAGCAGCGGGCGGCCGGCAACATATACCGGAAAGGCATTTTTGGGGCCAGATACATCCTTCGTAAAACCAATACAGGTCCATCCATCAGCGAAGATTCGATCGCATTCCTGTTCATAGGCGGACTGGTTTAAATAGATGTAATTGGGCAATCCACGAGCCTGTTCAATGGGTTTCAATACCCTGGAAAAGGCCTTTGTCAACAAATCACGTGGGTCAATGTCCAAAACTGAATAGGCCATGTTTCACCGTTTTGTACGGTTTACCAAAAATAGACCGAAGAAGAGAATGGCAGTCGCTGCCCAAATCCAGGGACTTGGCACCTCACCAAAATAGAGCGCTGCCCAGCCTAGGCCTATCAGCGTACCAAAATAGCCGTAGGTAGACAAAAAAACTGGTCCCACCATCCGAATGATCTCAAATGCAATTGCCAAAAAAATTGCGCTGATGATCATGGTTCCAATCAACGCCCAATCGCCATCACTCATAGTAGCGTCGAAAACCCACCAATTTTCAGTCACAGCCATGATCGGCAGCATTAGGATAGCGGCAGCGAAGAATTTGCCGCAGGTGAGCGATATAAAACGACTCTTAGGTGGGCGGAATGTTGCTATGTACACACTGCAACAGGCCCAGCAGAGCGGGGCACCCAAAGCCATCAACAACCATGGTGCCATATCGGAGTCAGGTAAGCTTTGCTCAGGTAGACAAACTAATAGAACACCCGCGAGACCAACTAAGACCCCTGCAATACGGGGTAAGTGAACGTGCTCGATCCGGAGAAGAACAGCAATGGCATAAGTTAGTATTGGCTCAAGTGTGAGGCCAAGCGCAATCGCGCCAGCGGGCACCTTGGTAGCAGCGAAAGCCAGTAGTGTTATTGGAACAGCGGTGCCGAGGGTGCCGAGAACTAGATAGAAATGAATATATTCAGGGCGCAGGCTTGGTAACTGGCGCGTGGCGATTGCCGCAAAAAACGTTAGCAGAGCAGCGCCAAGACTTTGCCAGAAAACAAAAGCGAAGATAGGAATACCTTCGGTGATCGAAATTCGATTCAATGAAAATGTCATAGAATAAATCGTAGCTCCAAAAAGGAGCATCGCGAACGGTACAAGGTGAGATTTATTCATCATTAAATTTTATGATCACTAGTGGCTTCCTGCTAACTCAAAACGGTGTAAGGATAAATGTAAAATTTATCTGTATGAATGGCTTACCGATTGGTGAAGCGCACACGGTTCAGAGTAGGCAACATTTGCCCCGCAATAGTGCCAAAACCCTAGGTGCGGTAATTTGTGGCACTGATAGGCGTGATTAAGCGCTACATGGCGCTGTCAGGCACAACTTACGCTTTCCTAAATCGTTATTGTGTATGGGGTAAAAAATTTTTACTGTCATTCGAAGTTAAGGTCCGAGATTCCCAGTCCACTTATTCTTACCAATTTTTTAAATAACATAACTGTCTAGTTTGAGAAGCATTGGCTCTGGATGTGTTACGCTAGTCGCTCGTTAAGTCGTATGCTGGTTAGATTATGACTTTTTCTCTGGCTCTGACAGCGGCACGCACATGCTCTACCGTGAGACCGCAGCACCCGCCTAAAATTTGCACACCAGATGCAATCCACCCTTGGCAAAATTCTTCAAAGCGTTGTGGTGATATAACGTCTACAAAACGCCAATCCGGCATTTCAAAGTAACCAGAATCTGGATAGACCATTATTGGACCATCAAAATTCTGGCGAACTGTTTTGAGTGCTTCAGTTATCAATTCAGCGCTACTATGCATGATGCCGGCAACTGCAACGTCATGTCTAGGGATCAATGCGGCTAACTCGTTAAACGGCAACTCTTCAGGCCTGTGGTAGCTAGCAATTGTCCCGTCTTTAGCTTTCCTGACGCTGAGCCCGCACCAAACTGGCAGGCCGGTTGCCAGTGCTGCATTTAGCGCGAGAAGAGTACGCTTGGGGTGGTACATCATCTCCAGAATGATTAGGTCACAACCGTTGGTGGCCAAAATTTGAGCTAACTCGTGAAAAGCGTCTTCGGCTTCTGAATCATCTGGGAATTTACTGGGGTCGGTAAGGTCCGTACCTTCGGCCATCGGAATCATATGGGAAAGTGAACCGGCTATGGCGACGGATTTTTTACGAGCAGATTCATCGCGAGCCTTTAGCGCTGCTTCGACAGCTCGTCGGTTGATTTCTTCCACTTGCTCACCATACCCTGCGGGAGCCAACATGAGGCGAGATGATGCAAAAGTATTGGTGGTAATGACCTCGGAGCCTGCCGCGATGTAATCGGCGTGGAGCTCTGCCAATAGGTGCTCAGATCGCAAGGTTGCCGGACCGCACCATGCTGATGGGTCCATTGATGCGCCGCGACGCTGCAGTTCTGTGCCAGTGCCGCCGTCCATAATAACGACCTCGCCGGCCGCTAGGCGTTGTTTCAATTGAGCATATACCATCGTTAATTACCTGCACCTTATAGTTGTGAACACTGCAAGAAAAATTTCGTAGCTAGGCGTGGCTTGGACAGAACATTCTGCATTATGCCTCGAATCAGCCAATTGGGCCCCAAACATAGGAAAAGTTACAAAGGCAACAAATTGTAGCATTGATAGTCTGGATTAGGAGTTACTTAGCTGTCTAATATTAAAAGCTTGACAATCAGGTGTGGAATAAAGTTGCCACGAAATACATAAAAGGTGGTAATGGCGGATAAAGTTGCTAAGGCTGGCTTACACACTCCCTTGGCGCGTATAATTATTTCTCAGATTCGACTGTGAATATGCTAGCGATATCATTTAGGATATGCTCAGCTATGAGCGAGAAAACATCAGAGAAGGAAAGCCCTTAATGAAATTTGTTATCTGGATTTTTCTAAGAATTTTACTGGCACCAGTTCCCAATTTCTTGAGAAAACGGATCATGAAGGTTTTGCTTGGTGCTTATAAGGAATCTCAAAATACTCGGAATGGTACTAAATAGATGAATCACTAAAAGTTATGTATTTTCATATATTCAATAACAATTAGACCCATGTGTCTTGGCCGCCGCCTTCAGGTAAAATAATTCTCAGAAAAGATTTTTCCTTTGATCAATTAGACTTCTCCGTTGGTTGGCTCCTTTAGCAATCTCTCAACTGTACGAATAATTTTGTCGGAAGTCGGCGGGGTCATTGTTGAGTACCAACTGTCAAGTCGCCCATCTCGGGCTAGAAAGTATTTATGAAAGTTCCACCTAGGTTTGGCTAAAAACCCGAGTTGATTTTGGGCCCATAAAAAGAAGGGATGCGCGTCCGGCCCCTTCACGGAAGTTTTGGCCGTAAGCAGAAAATCAACTCCGTAGTTATCACGGCAATAGTTAAGAATTTCGGAGGCGTTCCCTGGTTCCTGACCACCAAAGTCATTTGAGGGGATGCCAAGCACTATAAGTCCATCTTTACGATAGCGCTCCCACAAAGATTGTAATTCTTCAAGTTGTGAAGCAAATCCGCATTCAGATGCTGTGTTGACAATTAGAACCACACTTCCGGAAAATTTATCTAATGATAAAGATCCGCCATCTAAGGTTTTGAAAACAAAATTGTGTGCCGAGACGTTAGGCGAATTATCCGAAATAAACATTTGGTTATTTGCAATGGTATGATTTACATCTGCTGATGTAGAAGCAGTAATAAATAGAGGTATAGCGACGCAGATTAGTGCGGCAAGTAAGTTGCGCATTTCTAATTATAGCGTTAATTGGAGCGCTGTATCAAACTGGCAGAACGGTTGTTTCATGTTGGGATAACTCCTGCTGGTCAATTTATATATGTTTCTGCGGTAGATTGAGAGACGGATAGTTGGGCCATTGGTACATCTGTATGGAGTTTTGTGGCGCTTGTGCTTAGCCGGCACGAGGTGCATGACCGGCCCTTAATCAAGCAACCCATCCATATTTCTTGCTTAGTGGATGAATACTAGCCTTGGCGCTAGGCCGTGCCAACATACGCTCGTACCATAACTGAAGGTTTGGTAAATCTGTATCTAGTGGTTGAGAGCCGGTATCTTTGACAAAGTCGCAACAACAAAACAACACAATGTCGGAGAGAGTAATTTGATTGCCCGCAATGAAATCGCGACCATTCATCAGTCCGTCAAGCCATATACGTGCTTGTCTTGCCTTCTCGATTAATCCTTCGGCCGCTTCGGGTATCAAGTAAAATCGGTTCTTAAAGTGATCCTTGGCTACTCCATAGCGGAAACCGTTATACATGTGCTCTGAGATCAACAATTCTACGCGACGGACCCACATTCGATTCCAGGCGCGATCTTCAGGTGTTGCTCCTATTAATGAGGGCTTTGGGTACAGTTCTTCTAGGTATTCGCAGATAGTAACGGCCTCAGCGAAAATGCGACCATCATCCAACTCAAATGAAGGGCTGGTACCTGTAGGGTTAATTCTTTTGTATTCCTCGCCTTGGCATTCGCCACCCATCAGGTCAACTTCGACCTTGGGCACGGCTATTTTTTTTTCCGATATAAACATGCGAACTACGCGTGGGTTGGGTCCATAGGAATCTATCAATTTCATCAATGAGTCACCTTTGTTTGTTAGCTAATATTGGACGTTCAAGAGGCTTTTGGGTTTTGTGTTAGTAGCGCTCTGCTCTCACAACAGGCCTCTATGATGCCGTACTGCGGGCAGGGCATATGAGCCTGATACTCCAGAACTTTAGAAGCGCAGCGGGGGCAAACGGGTGGCAAATCGGTCATGCGGGAGGCTTTATCTCGGATAGCCATTGAATCTCGGGCGAAAGGGGGTGACAAGCTTTTGTGCGAGATCACCGCAACCACAGCATCGAGGTTTAATATTTACAATTGAGGTTTCTCCGTGACTGATGGCAATCAATTGATCAATATTAAATTCATGATGCCGGAAGCACCGATCACACTACGCTTATAGCGAGTACCCGTAGCATTGGAAATCAAATATCGTATCGATGCTAATTGGAGCGCGGGTTGCTGTGGGTCGTAAATTTTTCATGCTGCATTATGCCGAAGACTGACCTTAGAATCTCTAAGATATTGGCAAATATTCACCTATGCCATGTTGCAGCTCGAATAGGCGCAAAAAGGTTTTGCCAGGAGCAACTTTTGATTTTCTAACTTATTAATTTATATGAGTTAGAGGCAATGCTCCCAGAGAGCTCTTTTGGCTTGTGTATTTTCCAAACTAACGTTCTGTAGCTCGTGCGTGATCGTGTGGCTGGAGACTAGGGATGGTTCATAAAATTTTAAGGTTTTTGTTTATGGGCATGATTGTGTTGGGAATTTTCCTAGCTTTCTTGTGATCGCGCCTAAGCAGCAGATGATAGGCTAGGCAGGGCTGGTTGATTTTTCAACGCGACAACACCTCCCGATTGGCGTTACGATTGCCCATGCGCGATAAAACCGCTACACCTGCTCGCCAGCTTGTAGAGGCCTTTGGTGATTGCTCCAAGCTTGAAACGATGTATACGGAGCACGTTAGTTGGCGTTTAAATTATTCTCTTGCCCCTAGCATCTCCGGCCCTCACAACGGTAAGACGGCTGTATGCGCGTTTAACCAAGCAGTTTTCAACAAATTCTATGAGCCAGGCTCAGTATCAGTCGACGTCCTTGACGAGGTCGGTAATGAAGCGTCCAGCGTAGTGCGTTTCATCTTCCGCGCGATGAGTAGGAGAGGAAACTCTTACGCTGTTGAGTACGTAATATTTGTGAAGACAACAGACGGCAAGATTCACGAAGTTATAGAGTTGCTTGATACTCACGCGTCCAACGAACAGCACCAGGGTAAAGAAGTTGGAGTGCCACCCGCCGCCTGATTTCCCTCACGCCATAGTTTTTTCTATCACGCGCAAATTACTGGCCCGCTCCTAGTAACCCTTAAATGACTTTCTGATGTTTAGTACCATCAACCAATTCTTTATGTTTGATTACGTTTTTGCGTGATGCGTGACACACGTTATGCGCTTTATGTATAAGCATTTGCGCGTACTAATCTTAGATAGGCTAGTGGTGGAGATAAGGTTATTTACGTGGATGGTATTATGCGTGAGGGCCAGGGAGGTCTCAAAATGAGCGTTCAGCTTCGCCGGTATACAAGTGTAGACAGGCTCACTGTCGAGCAGTTCAAGGTCACGAGCGCTCAGACGGCATTCGTGGAACCTTTACGTGAAACATTGGCGATGGAAGCAAACCGAGATTGTTTTGTTATTGAAGCCTATGACGAGCCAGTTGGTTTCTTTCAAATTGACCATGTGTCAGAGATGCAAAGCTTAAAAGCACACTTGGAGGTGCACGAGGTGATGATCGACTGGCGTCATCAAGGAAAGAATTATGGGAAAGCCTTCGTGGAAATACTGCCTAGTTTCTTAAATGTCGAATATCCTGATTGGAGCGGTGTGTGTCTGACTGTCAATTGTCGAAACGAAAAGGCAAAGCGATTATATGAATATGGCGGTTTCATCGATACGGGAGAATTAAAGCTGGATGGACCGTCTGGACCACAGCACATTATGCGACGAGCTATCTAAGGTAAGATCAGGAAATAGTCACGTGGGTTTGATTACCGAAGCGACACCGATTTCATACAACGATGACCTTTTGGGGCGGGTCGACGTTGCGGTCATCGGTGGCGGTATTATTGGCGTCTCATCAGCTCTCTGTTTGGCGGAGGCGGGCCTTACTGTAGCGTTGTTTGAAAAGGGCCGAGTAGCCGGCGAACAATCCAGTCGCAACTGGGGCTGGATTCGGCAGCTAGGCCGCGACCCCGCCGAAATGCCAATTATGATGGAAGCGAACAGGTTATGGGGGGGCATGTCGAATCGCATTCGCGCTGAAGTCGGCTTCAGGTCAGAGGGCATAATCTACCTTGCTGAGAGCGAATCAGCTCGTGACGCACACGAATTTCACATAGCTACGGCAAACCAATACCAATTGATGGTGGAGAGGTTGGGCCGTACCGAGGTCGAAGGGCTCATCCAGGGGCGCCCCGGATTCTGGGCGGGTGGGCTGCGCTGTCCGAGTGATGGTCGGGCAGAACCTTGGATTGCCGTGCCGATGATGGCGAAAGCGTTGAAAGGTCTTGGCGCAAGCCTCCACGAGAATTGCGCCGTACGTGCACTTGATATCTCCGCAGGTCGTGTGTCTGGCGTTGTGACTGAGCGTGGGCTTGTTAGAGCGGATGCAGTTTTGATTGCGGGTGGTGCGTGGACGTCTCTTTTCCTGGAACATCACGGAATATTTTTCCCTCAACTCAGCGTTCGCGCAACTGTGGCGCGTACGGCTCGGGCACCAAACGTCTATGGCGGGGGCGCAGCGGATTCAGCGTTTGCATTTCGCCGTCGTGAAGACGGGGGCTATACCATCGCGTTAACGGATCAACTGGACTTTTTCCTTGGTCGCAAAGCTTTGAGCTCTGCGTTTCACTTCGCGAAAAGCGCCTGGGCGTCACGTCGGAGTCTTGCATTGCGGCCTGCGGCGCCTGCAGGCTACCCGGACGCTTGGTTCACGCAACGGCGGTGGGGGAAAGGCGATTTTTCTCCGTTTGAGCGAATGAGAGTTCTTCAACCGACGCCAACGCCCGGTTGTACCCGGCGAATTCAAAAACGGTTGTACCAGCGCTTGCCAGCACTAGAGGGAATTTCCATAGCAGGGTCTTGGGCGGGTATGATTGACACCATGCCCGATACGGTTCCAACGATGGATTCAGTCCCGGGTTTTGAGGGGCTCTGGTTGGCTTCGGGGTTCAGCGGCCACGGTTTTGGTATTGGGCCGGCAGCGGGCCGAATTATGGCAGATTTGATTCAAGGGAGACCGGCGGGACACGATATGACGCGGTTCCGCTTTGGCCGATTTACCGACGGCTCTGCAATTAAGCTCGGACCGGCGCTCTAAGGTGAGTGATTAACTCAAAGAATTATGCGAAACGGTTATAACCAAATCTCTAAATTTTTTTATTTACACGGAGCATCCTCGAAGAGTAATCCCATGATTGTATTCGAACAGGAGTGATTGCGATTGCGACCTCTTCTTCCGATCTAGAAAGAAGCCAACGGGCTAGCTCACTGTCCCGTGATCCTTGGTACCGGTCAATCAAACGTTTCAAAATATCAGCACCACGTCCTGGAAACAGCTTAACATTTGCTTGGCTGCGTAACCCTAAATAGGGTGGGTGGTCGGGTGCAACTTCAAATGCGCATTGCGAGTTGAGCTCTAATATTCTGATAATCTTTGCGCTTTGATGTGTAGCGCACCAAATCATATTGTCCTCTACCAAAAACCAAAGAGAAACTATTACGGGCCATCCACTTGGTGCAATTGTTGCAAGTCTAAGCGGAATTACGGTCTTAGTTAAAAAATCCATTGCGTGATGCCGGTTCCACGGACCAGTCAGTGATGCATGATTAGGAGTAACATTTGACATATTGATTGAACTTTCGAAGCTCTAGAGCGATTTTCAGTTTTTGGTAGTGGATGTGCTGCTTGAATAAGCCGGATGATCAGCTTTGATGCGTATTTTAACAAATGCTACCATCGGGTGTGGCAAGATAAACAGAAAAGGGGGATTTATGACGTCGGTATTTTTAGAATTTGTTGCCAAGCCGGGGCACGGAAATGGTTTGATGGAAACATTGAGGGATGTCCTGCCGGATACGCGAAGCTATGAAGGTAACCAGAGCGTGGACGTTTATCAGAAGGTGGACGACCCGGACACCTGTATCATACACAGCCAGTGGGACAGCCAAGGGCATTGGGAGAAATATATTGCTTGGCGCGAGAAGAGCGGAGTACTCACCGCTTTCGTCGAGGAGCTTGAGGGCCCACCCACAATCCGCTTCTTCAACAAGACCGGCACCTAAATCAAAGTAATTTAACGGCGCCAGCGTGCGGTCATCGCGTTGTGAGGCAAATCATCGTGTGCTTGACACCGGGCAGATCGTTGTGGTCGAGCGACTGACCTGAAAAGGTCAAGTCCAGCGCGGTTAAGGTGAGGCTATGGGCCGCATGCATGGCTATCCCGCAGCAGTAATTGTTCTTGAGTTTTTTTCTATTCATCGGATTAGAAATTATTGCGATGCCCCAATATAGTGATAACAGATGGGTTCGGGGGGGGTATGTAACATGAGCTTGGAAGGTGAGCGCGTAGTCATTGTCGGTGGCAGTTCAGGACTGGGCTTGGCGACGGCGAGGGCAGCATTAGAGAAAGGTGCCTCCGTAGTAGTGACCGGGCGCTCAGAGGCGCGTCTCGAAGAGGTTAAGGCGGCGGCCGGCGGCGAGCTCGAGACCCGTGGCGTTGATGCACTTGATGAAGGTGCCATGCGGACCTTTCTCGAAAGTCAGGCGGAGATCAATCATCTCTTTGTTACCAAGGGCACCTATGTCGCCGATCATCATTTAGAGCCTTCCGTCGACGCTTTGCGTGGTCCCGTTGATTCGCGTCTTGTAGCAGCTCTGATCGCGACAAAATATGCTCGCCCAAAAATGCGTGATCGCGGTTCGATAACCCTAATGTCCGGTACCGCGTCAGTGAGACCAATCCCTGGCACCTCTATGTCTTCGTCTTCTTGCGCAGCGATCGAGGGACTCGTGCGTGGGCTGGCTGTGGACTTTGCACCAATCCGGGTGAATGCGTTGCGGGCAGGTTTCTTTGATACACCCTTTCTTGACGAAGCGCTGGGCGATCAACGTGCCGCCATCGTCACCGACCTTGAAAGCCGCCTTCCGGTCGGCCGCATCGGTCGCCCCGAGGAGGCGGCAGCTGCAGTGATATTTTTGATGAAGACCGGTTATGTAACCGGTAGCTGCCTCACTATTGATGGCGGTGGATCGTTGGCTTAGCCCGGAGCGCTTACGCCACACGAAAGTTTTCCCTTTGACTGCGGAGAGTAACGGATGCCGGTAAAGATCGATGCGCTACTAGCGGACCTAAGAAATTTTCGTGCTGAGACCAATGCTAACCGCCGGATGCTACCACAAATTCGTGATCGGGTTCGGGAATCGGGCGTCCAGCGCATTCTTCAGCCCAAGAGCCATGGTGGCGCTGGCGGTCCACTTCGCGATATCGTCGATTCGCTCACCCAGATCGGCGCAGCCTGTGGCTCGAGCGGTTGGAGCATCGCGCAATATGTGTTGCATAATTACATGGTCGCGCAATGGCCGGAGGACGGGCGCGCTGAAATATGGGGCAAGGATCCAAAAGCGCTTGTTGCTGGTATTCTCGTGCCTAGTATGGGGCGCTATGAAATCACCGATGGTGGTTTTTCCGTAACGGGTCGCTGGTCCTGGGTCACCGGCGTGGATACGTGCGACTGGTGCATGGTAACAGCTTATGAAAGGGACAATGTTTCGCACGAGACCCACCGCCATTTTATGCTCCGTCGCGACGAGGTGGAAATTATTGACACTTGGCACGCTATTGGCCTTTGTGGCAGTGGCACCAACGATGTTAGGCTTGAGAAGAAGTTTGTTCCAAACCACCTTTCCCTAACTATGGAAGACTTGCGCGGCGGCGAATCACCCGGAGGGCAGTGGCGCGACAATCCGCTCTATCTGCTTCCGAGCTATTCCATCTTTGGGCTGGGGATTACCTCCGGCGCTGTAGGCATAGCACGTGAAATCGCTAAAGAATATAACGCAATCGTCAAGAAGAAGGCCTCGGTAATGAGTGAGCAAAATGTTGCCGATTTTTCGTCGCAGCAAATCAAATTTGCCGAGGCGAATTGCGCTGCCGATATGGCTCAGCAGGTCCTACGCTTTGCCGCCGACGAATTTCAGGCCATCTCATGTGAAGAAGGTCGCGTGCCCACCGATTTAGAACGCTCGCGCTGCCGTGGTTTAGCAACCTTTGCTGGCAACACGGCGATGGATTCGGCCAAGTCTGTGTGGGATCTCTCCGGTGCCCTGAGCGTTTTGAAATCGAGCAGTCTTGGCGGACTCTATTCTGACCTGATCGTTGCGAATCAGCACTTCACACAGAATAAGGACCCAAACTTCAAAAGTTATGGTCGCACGCTATATGGCCTGCCGCTGGACAATGTCACGTTGTAATCTGGGGGAACAAAATTCTACCAGTTCTAGGAGTTATCTCCTTGGATTCCCGTGTGAACAAGCCGGACAATCTTTGGAGCAAGCCCCTTGACGCTTGTAGTAACGATGCGGTGTTAGGCATGTCGCCTGAGTGTCATGGTGAGAAAACTAGTTTTTTTACTTACCAGTTTTCAATATTTTGCATTGTTCAATTGGTCAAAAGTAGCGAAGCGTTTCAGGCGAGACTACCAGATTTGGAAAGTGGCCGATCCGCCCGTCTCCATCGGTTCAATTAGTTATTTGTGTAAAATGAAAAGGGCGTCACCGATAACTGCTCTCACGCCCTTTTCATTTGAAGGCAATTCAGTCGCGCGCACGCTTGACTATTACACGCCCCCGGCCGCGCCGAACATGATAACCGCCACGCGGGATCCTGAGTTTTCCTGATTTAGCCAGTGGCTCCAGGGCATCTGTGATAAGCGCTGCATTAGTGTCAACAGGTGCACTTTCGGGTTGCTGTGCCTGCTTTGAGTACCATTCGCCAAACGCTTTGTCAGCGATATCGTCACCCAAAGATTTTCTTAAAGCGTTAAGTTTTCGCAACTGACCCTTGTTGAGGCTGCTTTCATCAAACTTTCCGGAGGAATTTCTTGCCATGACCTTGCTCTAATTGAGGGCGGGAATATTGCGCTATTCACTATACTGTTTAGTCGAAAATGACAAATACTATTTTGATTATATGGCTAACAATTTATTCAGTTATTCGAGGGTCGAGAAACAAAGGCTTGCATGTTTCTCAGCAATTTTTCGAATACACGAAATAATTATGTATTTGTTCGTCTAAAAAAGTTGTTTGTAAATTTAGAGCTCAATCAGGAGGGAATATTATTGCCGCTGCTACACCTGTCTGTTGATTAGGATAACACAATTTGTCCTGTTTTTCACTGGCATAGCAATGAAATTTGACCAGTTTCTCGTAACCGTTTTATTGCTAGCGGAAGGAGCTTTCTCTTCGACTTGGAAGTTTCTCTAATTAAAGCAGTTTTCAATCATAGGTGACTCATTCGCGGTACTGCGAAATTCCAAAATGGCCTGCAGTTGTATTTTTTTCTCTAAAGACGTCCTCATAATTCAAATCGTAATAGTTTTCGGAGCTACTCCCTCTCATGCACACTTTGCGCCCAAATTTCGAATTCAACTTCGGGTGTCAGGTTCAGCAAAGTCGGTGCTCGCTCGGGGCATTCTCTGCAAGCAGTAGGCCAGGTAACGAGTAGGATAAAGGTAGTTCGGTTGGCGAAGTTGCGAAGGCTTTGTTACGGTTGGGATGTATGGAGGACTCGTCGCCTGCCAATGTGCCTAAAGCGCAAACCAAAACAATAGGAAATTGCTACGCCGATGCAGCTCTACTTTACAGATTATTCCCCCTTCGCCCGGATTGCTCGAATTGTCCTCCGGGAGCGCAGACTGGAAGACCAAGTCGATGAAGTAACTGCCGTGACCCGCACACCGAACAGTTCCTATTACAGTATTAACCCATCTGGGCGGGTACCCTACCTGGAGATTGGCCGTGGGGATGGAATCGAGGGATCTCAGCCGGTGTGTTATTTTCTAGACCGTCTCGATGGCGCGCCGCAGTTGGATGCACCGTCAGGTGATGCTGGACTGGCTCATCGCCGGTTGGAAGAATATGGGCGAAGCGTGATGGATGGGACCTCCGTCTGGCTGCGCGAGTTGCGCCGGGCACCAGAAGACCGATCGTTGGCGACCATTGAACATGAGCGTCAGCGCCTGAGTAGGCTTACCGATTTTTGGGAGAGCGAGATTTGCCATCCACTCATGCAGGCAAGCCAACTGAACATGCCGCAGGTTACTCTAGCTTGCGCTCTGTTATTGGAGGAGTGGTACCCCGGATTGCGCTGGCGGTCGGGGCATCCGCGCCTTTCGGCCTGGGTTGACACCTATGCGGTAAGACCTTCTTTTGTCGCGACGCGGCCATTTGAGAAGATCGAAGGATAATATGCTTAGTCAGGTGACAGACCTGTTTCACGGTCCTCTCAATAGACTTGAACTATGCGGTTCACTGCTCCACTTAGTTAAGCGCTTGAGCCAACACAATCTCGGGCATTGGGAATGATCGTTGGAGGCAGGCTGGATCCTCGGGGTAATGAGCTAGCTTTGTGGCCAGGTTTTCGTCTGATTTAGTCCTTCTAAAAACATTTGAGGGCCAAGCAGCATAGCACTTCTTTTCTATATAGCCTCTGTTAGTCTAGATCATGTTATGTCCTAATTGTGCTTTAGCGGCTGGGCAGGTTATGGGTGTCTGAGCCGGTAATTTGAGGACTGTCTGGGACCTATTCGAGCCCAGTCAGTTTCCTTTTGAGTTTTTCCTCAGTGCGGATAATGGATAGGGTTGCCGCTGATCTCCGTTTGACCGGGCCATTGCCGCGGTAGAGTGGATGCGGGCGAATAGGACAAAAAGGAAGGGTAAAGGGCTTAAAACGTTATTGCAGCAACGTTTTTGCAAAGCTCTCACGTTCTAATACTTTATCGTACCAGTGTGCGAGATTGGGTGTCTCGCTGCGCCAGTTCTTGCCATGGCGAAATTCCAGGTGGCCTAGTGCAGTGACAGTGGTAATTTTATCCATGCGCATCTGACCGGTGGTCAGCGCATTCAAGTCGCCGTCGAGAGCTTGCAGACAGCGTGAGATTCGCCCACGATAACGGTTTTTCATGGTCGCGCTCTGTTCGTCTTCGGGCAGCACTAGGTGTAGGCGGAGCGCCACACTTGCTTCTGCTAATCCATGGCCAATCATCATGCGTGCGCGCCATTGCCAATGGTTGTTTTCGGGGTAGAGCGTTGGACCGGATCCGATGGAATCAAGATATTCGCAAATCAACTGGCTCTCTAAAAGCACCGTGTTGTCCTCAAGTACAAGAACGGGAATTAACCGCATGGGATTGAGCCGTGCCAGTTGATCAGAATCGAATGGGTTGGTGCTCTCCTCTTTAAGTTTAATACCGTGCTCAAGTGCAACGATCGACGCTTTGCGCCCGAACGGGGAAGTAGGCGCTGTGTAGAGTTTCATGATTGGGTTCCTCCATATGAAAAACAATTGGAGTGATCGGAAGGTTAGAGCGGGCTAGATTCGATCTTTCTCCCTCTCCTAGATAAAGAGGAAGTTGTCAAAGTAATTCCTCGAACGGATTCTCTCCGTCAGGATTTTCTACTTCGATGACCCAGATATCCTGATCGAAGCCTATTTCCTTCTCCAATCGCTTCTCGATATCCGCATCAGGAAGCCAGTCCTCACCGCTCAAGCAGTGCCATTCAGTGTTGCCGCTGAAAGAGGTAACAAGCGCAAAGAGTGCGGCGCTGCCGTCAAGGCGGTTTACCTTAACGCATAGCATTCCGGCATCGGCATCTCCTCGCCGGCGTAACATCGCGGTGATAAGTTTGCCTTCGCAATGGCGAATACCAGCCTGCACGATGAGGCGCGTTTTTAGGCGCGGTTCGATCAATGGTAACTGCTCCTGATCAGCTCCCTAGAAACTCTTATTCCCCTGCGGGGAGAGGAGTTCGCAAAGTTTGCGATCAACTTAACACCATGTATAGACCATGATTACCCTTTGGGTACTTCTCCACCATGGCGCCTGTCGAGCTGTCGTGGACACGCGCCGCTTCTATCACAGAGTTGATCTATCAGCCATTCGTTTTTGTTGGCTCAGACCTCAATGTCTTAGCCCCTAGAGTGGCCTGTCAAATCGCCTGTCATGGCGACAAAAAATTGGGCGGCCGAAGTCCGCACTACGAATAGACATCATCGGATGACCCAAACCGATCATCTCGTATCAGAATTTCTATTGGTTTACTTTTGCAAATGCCATTTTTCACCCTCCCGTTACTAGCACTAGACTTTGGCCGATTTTGCTGGACTGGGGCCTCTTAACTTGAGCGGCCGCAAATCGCCAATTTGTTTATCGAAATCAACCATGGCAGCCTAGGCTGGACAACCGCTTAGGGCTCTGACCATGTAATCGCCGATATCCTGTTAGGTTCGCCATCGGCGTTAGCTTTCAGCGGCCTGACCATCGTTAGGATCGTTTGAATCAAGGGGAGACAAAGGTGAGTGAATTGAGCGGCAAGATAATTCTGATAACTGGCGCCTCTCGCGGCATTGGTGCGGAAGCGTTCAAACTAGCGATCGCCGGCGGAGGCGCAGTAATTTTGCATTATGGCAAGAGCCACGAGGAGGCGGTGCGCCTTGCCAAAGCAGCAGGACCAGAGCTTGCGCTGGCGCTCTCCGCTGATCTTGCCGAGCCGGGCGAGACCCAGCGCCTGTGGAACGCAGCGCTCGCATGGAAAGGCCGCATCGACGTATTGGTCAACAATGCCGCGATCTATGAACCCAACGATATCGATAGCGACCTTGACGCATGGCATGACGGCTGGGCGCGTACGCTACAGATCAATCTTCAGGCGCCGGCTGATCTTTGCCGTGCCGCCATCCACCATTACCGCATGCGAGGCGGTGGCGGAATTATCGTCAATGTGACCAGCCGTGGCGCCTATCGCGGAGAACTACCGGAATATTGTCATTATGCCGCGACCAAGGGTGGCCTTGGTGCGCTGACCCGCACCATTTCCCGCGCGTTCGGCAAGGACGGCGTGCTAGCTTACTCGGTATCGCCTGGCTGGTGCGCCACGGACATGGCCGTGCAAGGCGCATCACCTGAGGTATTGGCGGCGGCCGAACTCGATATTCCGCTCGGCGAATTGACCCCGCCGCAGGATGTTGCCGAGATCATTACCTTTCTATCCTCGGGCCGCGCGCGCCACGCGACCGGTATCACCGTGGATGTCACTGGTGGTTCTTATATCCGATAGGGCGCAAGGTTTGCTCGAGAGCTTAAGCGTCTGCTTCCAAGCTTTAGGGATATTCGCTGCGGTTTCGATTGCAGCAACGAGCACATGCCTATGTTAAGTGGTTTTGAATCCGGCATTTTGAAGGTGGTGGCATTTTTCTGAACCGCTTTAATCTGTCTCGCTATTTTCGAGGGCTAATTCTAATTCCAGCCATTGATCTTCCGCAGTTGCGAGCGCGGTCTTTGCTTTTTGGAGCTCCTGCGCAGCGGTCTTGAACGACTCGGGATCGCGCGCGAAAAAATCATTATCCGTGAGAATTTTATTTAGCGCCTCGATTTCGCTTTCCAGTGCCGCAATTTTCCGGGGCAATTGCTCTAGTGCATATTTGTCCTTGTAAGATAGCTTGTTGCCACTCTTACTGGCTGGCCGCGATTTGTGATCTTCTGCCCGCCGTTTAGCTTTGCGTGTCTTGGTGGCTTCTGGCGGCAGGCCGACGCGCTGGTGCATCATGTCGGAATAGCCGCCAGCATATTCGACCCATTTTCCACCACCTCCCCAGGCGATAATCGATGTTGCAATGCGGTCAAGAAAATCACGGTCATGGCTTACCAGCAGTACGGTACCGTCGTAATCCGCGAGGGTTTCCTGTAGTAGATCGAGTGTTTCCAGGTCAAGGTCATTAGTTGGCTCGTCGAGTACTAAAAGGTTCGACGTGCGCGCGAGAGCAATGGCGAGCATCAACCGCCCGCGCTCTCCGCCGGAAAGCACGCCAACAGGTGTGCGTGCCTGTTCCGGCATAAAGAGAAAATCTTTCATATAGCCGGTAACATGGCGCTTTTGGCCATTGACCATGATTGTCTCGCTGCCACCAGTTAGCGCGTCTTGCAAGGTATCATGGGTGTTGAGTTGTTCCCGCTTCTGGTCAAGGGTAACCATGTGGAGATTGTGGACGTGCCGGAGGCTACCAGAATCTGGCGCCAGTGCGCCGGTCATGAGATTGAGAAGCGTTGTCTTTCCGGTGCCGTTCGGCCCGACAATGCCGACCCGGGAGCCGCGTTGCACGCGAAGTGAGAAATCCTCGACTAACACCGGTCCGGTGAAGGATTTTCTGATATTTTTGGCTTCAAGAACGAGCTTGCCGGAAATTTCTGCCTCGCTCACTGTCATGCTTAAATTCCCGTGTTCGGCGCGTTGCTCTTTCTGTTTTTTGCGCAGTTCCATTAGTGCCCGTAGCCGTCCCATGTTTCTCCTGCGGCGCGCGGTGACTCCCTTGTTTAACCACGAGGCCTCCGCCGCAATCTTGCGTTTGAGCTTGTGTTGCTCGATTTTTCGATGCTCGAGGAAATCGTCGCGCCACGGCTCAAAATCCGCGAAACCCTTGTTAAGGCGATACGTGGTACCGTCGTTGAGCCACACGGTCGCACGCGATAAATTCTCGAGAAAGCGCCGATCGTGACTTACTATCACTACGGCGGAGCGCATAGCAGCGAATTCACGTTCCAGAAATTCGATGGTGGGCAGGTCAAGATGGTTGGTTGGCTCGTCAAGTAACAATATATCCGGCGCTGGAGCGAGCACCTGGGCTAGCGCAACTCGTCGAGCCTCCCCTCCAGAAAGATGCGCTGGTGACTCTTCGCCACTAAGACCGAGTTGATTCAGCATTGTTCTTGCCCTGTGCGGGTTTTCGCCTGGTCCAACTCCGACCTGGGCCGCGGCAAGAGTCGTAGAAAAGGCGCTAAGGTCGGGCTCTTGGGCCAAATATCTCAACGTTACGCCGGGTCGCAGGAAGCGCTCGCCGCTATCTGGCACAACTGCTCCGGCGGCTACCTTGAGCAAAGTCGATTTTCCGCAGCCGTTGCGCCCTACCAAACACAGCCGGTCTCCCGCCGAGACGAACAGCTCTGCACCGTCGAGCAACGGTTTCGTACCGAAGCCGACACGGATATCTTGGAGAGTTAAGAGAGGCGGTGGCACAACTGAAAAATCACAAATAGATTCATCCGTGTTCGAACGCTTCTTTGGATCTAAGTCCGATTATTGTTGCGCTTGCGAAACCGAGCTAGTCGACGTTCTCGCGGCAGTTCTCTGGCGATAGCTTAATAAAGCCGTCGGTGACTGTCCTCAAGATGCCGAGGGGTCTCGTGCAGACGGCATAATCTGCCCGCAACCTGTTCCGTCGTCAACGCGATCTCTTTATTGCCACATTGGATCACGGGCACTTGTTCGCGATAAATGTTGGAAAGGCCCAAGAGCGGTGCTTGCTTAGATCGCGCCTCCTCCTTAACCTCGTTTTACCTAGAGGGGCGAGACTTGCGCCTCCCTTAGTCTGTTAGTGTGTCGATCTTTGTGCCACACCAGCCTTCTTCACGGTGGCGCCAATAGCTATCGACCAGTTGTGAGGTGATCATACCTGGGGCGCCGTTGCCAAGTGGTTTGTCGTCGATCGCGGTGACCGGCATTACGCCGCCAGCCGAGGAGGTGGCGAAGGCTTCGTCTGCCTCGCGCAGTTCATCGGGATGGACCTTGCGCTCTTCGCACGGGATGCCCTCCATCTTACACAACTCGATCACTGATTTGCGCGACATGCCCAGGAGGCAGTTAGCGTCCGGCGTAGCGCAGACGCCGTCCTTCACTACCCAGATATTGTAGCCCGGGCCCTCGGCAAGATTGCCGTCGGCGGCCAGCAGTACTGCATCGTCGCGGCCAGCCTCATAAGCCTGATACTGTGCCTGGATGAGGTCGCCCCAATGAAAGTTCTTGAACCGTGCATCTACCGCCTTGGAGGAGATGCGCTCAATATCTGCCATGTGTATATTGACACCGTTCTTGCTCTTTTCCTCGCCCCACAGCCAAACATAGGGTACGACATAGCAGGCGAATTGGTTTTCGCAGAGCCGTGGATCGCGCGAGCCCTCGGGATATTCGCCGCGTGTCACATGCATGTGGATAAAGCCGCCATCCTCGCATCCTGCGCGTACGGTGCATTCAGCCAGAAGTTTTGCGGTTTCTTCGTCGGAATAAGGATTAGACAGGTGAAAGCCGTCGCAGCTCGCCTTAAAGCGCACGAGGTGTTCGTCGAGCTTAAATATATAGCCATCCCAAGAGGTGGTGACGTCATAGACAACGTCCGAATGGAGAAACCCGGTATCGAAAATTGAAATCTTGGCGTCGTCGAGCTCAACGAACTCGCCATTAATATGCACGCATCCTGCAGTCATGTTCCATTCTCCTGTTGTGAGCTGCCGCCAAGTGATGGTTAATCTTTGGGAATCCAGGCCATTGGCGGAGGAATGTCAAGCGACGCAATTATTTTACTAGACCGGGCAGCGAAACGGTTGTCTAAGAGACCGCATGAAGACAGCCGAGGAAAATTTGGAATCGAAGAGCAGTGATATCGTGATGGACTCCGAGAACTCAACTATTGCTGAGGCTCCGGCCTTTCTGGGGGTGAACCTCAACAGAGTATTGGTGAACATCAAGGGCATTATTGATCTGGTCCTCGCGCTAGTGCAAAGGGCTGATAAGGGAAATCGAGAACACCATCAAAAAGGATTTCAAAAACCATCTACCGCTGAATTTTTTTGAAGCAGAAACCGTTAAATTCATTAAATAGGCACCCTATTCACTACAAAGATGCTTATTATTTATGGCCATTTGCCCCTAGGCGGACTGCCAGCGAGAGCGCGTGTGCATCGAGTCCCTCGGCCTCGGCCAATGTACGGGCAGCCGGGCCAATCTTGGTCAGCGATGCACCGTCGCAGGCGGTGTAGCTGGTGCGCTTCAGGAAGTCGTAAACCGAAAGGCCTGAGGAGAATCGCGCACTACCTGAGGTTGGCAGCACGTGATTCGGCCCGGCGATATAATCACCCACCGCTTCAGGTGTGTAACGACCAAAAAATACCGCACCAGCATGACGAATTCGGCCAAAAAGTGCCTCCGGTTCGGCGACTGCCAACTCCAGATGCTCGGGCGCGATTTGGTCAACCAGCGAAGGCACCTCATCTAGGCTAGCAACTGTAATGATTGCGCCGTGCGTTCGCCAGCTTTCACTAGCGATTTCGGCCCGGGGCAGGGTTTCGAGCGTACGTGCCACCGCCGTCGCCGCATCTTCCGCGAAATTCGCATCGTCGGTGATGAGGATCGCCTGGGCAGTGGTATCGTGCTCGGCTTGTGACAGAAGATCGGCGGCGATCCAGGCCGGATCGTTGTCGGAGTCTGCCACTACAAGTATTTCTGACGGGCCAGCGATCATGTCGATACCGACCTTGCCGAAAACTTGGCGCTTGGCTTCGGCGACCCACTCATTGCCTGGGCCAACTATCTTGTCGACGGCTTCGATGCTTTTCGTACCGTAAGCCAGCGCTGCCACCGCATGGGCACCGCCTAGCCGGTATATTTCTTTGATGCCGCATATTTCGGCCGCTGCCATTACCGCTGGATTGAGCTTGCCACCCGGGGTAGGTACGGTCATGACGATACGCATCACGCCTGCTGCCTTAGCGGGCAGGGCGTTCATCAACACCGAGCTCGGATAGGCTGCGGTGCCGCCCGGCACGTATAGCCCAGCGGCATCGAGTGCCCCCCATCGTAAGCCTATGCGTACGCCGGCCGAGTCGCGATAGTCGATATCGGCGGGCAGTTGGCGGCGGTGAAAATCCTCTATACGAGCGGCGGCAAGGGTAAGCGCCGTACGCGTGTTTTTTGGGCATTTTGCTGCCGCTTCGGCAATGGCGTTGGCGTTAAGTTTGAGGCTGGCGACGTCTAGCTCTAGGCCGTCGAAGCGCGAGGTGTAGTCAATCAGCGCCAAATCACCATGATTCTGCACATTGGCGATGATTTCAGCCACCTTGGCAGCGTTGGCGCAGCTGCTTTCCGCACGCTCAGCCAGCAGGCGGGCGAAGGAGGTCTTAAAGTCGGACTC
>MDTE01094192.1_pt1 | contig 30240 bp, 26 predicted proteins | sample 811231 | NCBI WGS metagenome assembly MDTE01 (sample SAMN05326651, study PRJNA326480) | marine metagenome | isolation source: seawater | place: Indian Ocean: Red Sea | collected 2010 | reverse complement strand
TAGACCGGCCTCTGAGCAGGCTTCTACCAAAAAGCCCTCGTCGTTCATTCCACAGGCTATTGTCGAATCACGGGTCTCGCCGTCCTGGCATTCGGGTTCCGGCTCGGGTTCGGCACCGCCAGACGCACAGCCACTCAGGCCTGCGGTGGGGATGACGAGAAGAGCGCAAAGAAGAAAAGAATAGAGCCGACCCATGATGTTCCCCCAGATGTTCGGGTGGAGAATACAACTCGGAACCGGAAAGGGCAACGGGCTTTAGTAACAAGCCGCGGCGGGAAAAGGATGTCGACATTTTGTTCTTTCGGTGCATGCGGGTAGGCACAAAAGTGAACCCATCGAGCTTCTCCTTGCCTCTCAGTCGGTGTCGTGCGCAGAGTACCTGCCCCTATCTTCTTGGAGTATTTATGATTAGAGTTCATCACCTTGAGACCTCGCGCTCGACCCGACTCATCTGGGCTCTTGAGGAGCTCGGTTTGGACTATGAGCTTGTGGCGTATCAGCGCCATCCCGAAACGAAACGAGCGCCCGATAGCGCCAAGGCGTTGCATCCGCTGGGGCGCTTTCCGATTTTGGAGATTGACGGCAAGGTGATCGTCGAGTCTGGCGCGATTCTGACCTATCTGGTCGACCGTGAAGGCAAACTTTGCGCGGCGGTTGGAGCGAAAGAAGAGTACACCTACTGGATGCATTATGCGGAAGGCTCGGCGATGCTCCCCCTGTTGTTGAAGCTTGTCACCAGCGGAGTCCGCACAGCGAAGGTGCCATTCTTCATCAAGCCCATTACCAAGGCGATCGCGGCAAAGATTGATGGCACCTTCACCGACGGCGAATTAACGGCGCACTTCGGATGGATTGAGGAGGCCCTTGAAGGGAGGATGTACTTCGCGGGTGACACGTTCTCTGCAGCGGACATCCAAATGTCCTATCCGATTCAAGCTAGCTTTGCCCGGGCTGACATGCTGCCAGACCGCCCCAACACCAAAGCGTGGCTGGACCGAGTTCAGTCTCGACCTGCTTTTCAAAGGGCGCTTAAGAAGGGCGGTGAGCCCATCATGACCGGAACGCCCACGTAGAAGCGTCGCTCGGCGCTGCAGCTTCGGAGCGTCGCGTTTGGCCCGTGGTCCCCCACGAATATGGTGACCTGTCTTATGGATAAAGAGTTGGTGTTCCGGGACCCACTGGAACACCGCCTGGATGGCATCCTGAAAGGTAGGGTTTGTACCGCGAGATGCTGTTACAGAGAACGACGCATGGTTCTCCCACCCAACCAATGGTATTATGCCTCTGAAAGAACGTCACTGTTGCCGATCCTCTGTGGAGTGCCCCCATGAATTCCTTGAAAGCCTTCTCTACTGCCCTTCTCCTCCTCGTCTTACTCATTTTCTCTGGATCAGCGATGGCCCAGGGCGGGCCATCGCCGGGACCGACCCCGATGACCCCCCCCGAGCAGGCCGCCTCAAACGGTGAACAGCTCACGAAGATCACGGCCCAGGGGACGCATATCTACCTACTCTGCATCTATGGTGCGCGAAGCCCGGAGGTCATTATCAGGAGTTGCAATCTGAAAGAAGCCGCTCTCCGTAAAGCCTACGAGCGGCGCGACTCAAACCCGAAGATGAAGGTCTTCCGGCTCGACAACCCATCGAAACAGCAACTGAAAAATATCCGCTCGAATCTGGGCAATAAGATCGCGGTTGTTCATGTGGTCGCCCACTCGACCCTGGATGAACAAAAACCCGACGGCGTTGATGTCTGGGACTGCCAGATGTCGCCTACGGACTTCGCCGACATCTTCCCTGGCAGCTGGGTGATCTGGAGTGGCTGCGTCTCCCGCACGATCTGCGAGCTCGCGGACAACATTCTCCCGTCTCAGTGTGAGATCGGCTGGCTCCACTCGGATGATGAGGAATGGAAAAAGCTCTATATATGCCTGGAATCTCTGGGCGGAAACCCCGCAGACCGGAACGAAATCTGTTCGAAGGTATGGGGCAAGGATTGGGCTAAGGATGTCAAGCCGCCTCAGGGACCGGGACCTGGAGCGGGCCCCGGTCAGTAGGACTGCCCGAAGGGGCAAAAACCAAACCGCCCCGCGAGAATTTCTCACAGGGCGGTGAATGGCTCCGGCTGTTGGACTCGAACCAACGACTTGGTGGTTAACAGCCACCCGCTCTACCGACTGAGCTAAGCCGGAATACCGAACCCAGAGACCTCAAAACGAGATGCTTTGGGAACGACCGGGTTTTAGATAGTGTGCCAGGGGTTGTCAAGATGAAACAAACACATCCCTCGTGGAATCGAACGCAACTCGATGTAAGACCCCTTGCTTCACAAGAAATTTTTCTGATCATTCCTGCCTGGAACGAATTGTTCCTTGTACTGCTTCTCGCCCTGTGCTTGGATGCGCGTTCTTCAAGGAGCCGCCATGAGTTTGATCTCTCGCTTTACCTTTGACCATCGTTATCAGAATGATCCCGAAGGGCGTATGTGCGTCACCGATCGCTTCTACCGACAGCGCATGGGCTTTCGAAAGTTCTATATGGGCATGTTATTTGTGGGCCTGGTCGTCGCCCTTGATCATGGTGGTGGATACTTCACCCAGGTCATGAAGACTGGTGATTGGTTCACTATCATTACGGCGTCTCTCTTTCTGGTGGTTGCCATCTACGCACCCATTGCTGGGATTCTACAGATGGCGGGTCGAACCGAACTATTCGTTAGCGGTGACGGCCAACAGATCACCTTCCGATCCAGCTTCCTCGGACGGGACCGACTGGTCGCAGAGACCGATCTGGAAGAATTGGAACCGGAAGTCCAGGAGGCCATCACCAAACTGATTCGTCTTGTCCGTGGCGAACATCTCGCATCGGGCCCCACACCCGACTCGGAACCACTCTTTGAAGGAGTAATCCCCATACATCTGAACGTACTGGAGGGCGGCTCCCTGCTGAAAGTGGCCAATCTAACCCCTGAAAACGATTTTGTTCCGATGGAGGTTCTCATCCACCCGGAGGCCATCGTTATCTATGGTAGTTATGAAGAACAACGACTTGGTGGCGTGGGGGCGATTGTACCGGTCGTAAAACCCAAAGACGTACACCATGTCCATTCCCTGGAAGCGACCTTCGACAGTGGACTCCTATTGGAATTGAAGACAACCCGGAAAGGCTTTGAACTCCACTACCGACCAGCAGCCTGTATCGTCACAGACTTTCCACGCGCCAAGGAAGTGCGCCTGATCCTACGACCCCACCAGGACAACGCAGAGTTGGTTGAGAACGCGATCCTGCGGTATAGAGATTACGGAACGAAGCGACTCCGTTCCGAGGAATATATGGTGTTATCCCTTAGTCGAACACCGACCGAATCCGATGCAACCGAGGCGGAGGAAACACAACATGCGGAAGACATGTAAACAATACTTTGTAGTTTTTCTTGGTTTGTTCCTGTTCATAGCAGGGCTCCCGTCAGCCTTCGCGGCCGACTCCCATTTTCTAGATTCCCTCGGATCGACACATTGTGCGGCGGGCCACGCCGATGTCCTCCATATGGACGCTCTCTTCCCGCGCGGCGATTCCTTCACCAAGGGCTTCATAAAACGACACCATCCCCCCGATGCTCGCATTGATTTCCTCCACCTTCGGGGTGAAATCGAGGTCAACCCAGAGCAGAAGACGGTTCGCGGAACGGTCCTGCACCGATTGACCCCTCGCGCCGAGGCCACCCAGAACCTCGTACTCCACGCAGGGAAACGGTTGATGATTGAAAAGGTCGTCGGAGAAAACGATGCCGTCCTCGACTTCCGCCACGAAGGGGAAGAACTCTCGATTCAGACCCCACAAAAACTGACCCCGGGGACGCCCTACGAAATTACGGTCCATTACCAGGGTAAACCCACCGACGGGATGTATTTCGTCAAAGCCCGCACAGGCTCTCGAAAATCCCCAGAGGTCTGGACTCAGGGAGAGACCACATTCAATCGAGATTGGATTCCATTATGGGATTACCCCAATGAGATGTTCACGACCGAGCTCATCGTAAAAGTCCCCAGAAACTATGTGGTCATCGGAAACGGTACCCTGGTCTCGGAGAAGGTCGATCGGAAATCACGACGTCGGGTATTCCATTACAAACAAGACAAGCCCCATGTGGGATACCTTCTGTCCTTAAGTATTGGTCGCTTCAAGATCGTAAAAGACAAAGCCAAGTCCGGTCTTCCCCTTTGGTATGTGGTCTACCCAGAAGACGAAAAACACATTCCGAGAAACCTGGGGCGGACTCCCGATGTGGTGGAGAAGATGACCGATATGATCGGGACCCCCTACCCCTGGACGAAATACGCCCAGACTGTCGCCTCCAGCTATCCCATCGGTGGAATGGAGAATATCTCGGCCACCACCCTGAATCGAGAACGCGCCGTATACGGTGCATCCGCTGGCCTGATCTTCGACGGTATGCCTCTGCTGGCTCACGAGCTCGCCCATCAATGGTTTGGCGATCTCATCACCTGTAGTGATTGGGCACATATCTGGCTCAATGAAGGCTTCGCCACCTATTTCGAGACCATGTATATGGAGCGAAGTGAAGGGGTCGAGCGCATGATGGAAGGCCTGGCCCGAATGAAACGCTGGTATATCGGAGAGACCAAGAGCTACAAACGCGCCGTCGTCACCTATAATTTTGAACGGCCCGGCTCCATGTTTGATGGGCACACCTATAGCAAGGGTGCGTGGGTTCTTCATATGTTGCGTCGCGAGCTCGGCGACACACTCTTTTTCAAAGGAGTTCATAAATACGTCGAGCGACACGCCTATCAGGTGGTGAATACAGACGATCTGGTAAAAGCTATGGAAGACGCGACCGGCCGCAGCCTGCACGCCTTCTTCGACCAATGGATATACCGCCCCGGCCATCCTCTTCTCGAGGTGCACGTCTCAGACGATCCCAAAAGAGGCCTGGCACGAGTCCATGTAAAACAAAACACTGACGAACCCTACCTCCTGGATGCTGTCGTTCGGCTCACCTACAAAGAAGGCTTGAACGAAGAGCGCGTAATTCACGTGTCCGAGCCCAACCAGGTCTTTTATCTGACACGGCGTGCCGCACCACAGACCATCGAGTTTGATCCCGACGGCAACATCCTTAAAGAGATGAGCTTCACGGGAACTGGTGCCCTGCTTCGAGCGCAGACCGAATATGGAAGCACCCTTCTAAGTAAGGCTGACGCCGCAAAATCACTGGGAAAGAAAGGGCACAATCTGCAAAATATCCGATCTCTGGACAGACTTTTGAATCAAGCGGGTCATCACCGTTTCGCCAAGATGGCCGCCGCGAAGTCTCTTGGAAACATCGGCAGCTCGGAGGCATGCGCCGTCTTACGTAAAGGCCTCCTGAGCAACAAGGCACACGCCCGGCTGGGAGCAGCCAAAGCCCTCGGCAACTGTCATGGCCCCCTGGTCATCAAGGCTCTTCGACGCGCCGTAAGTCGCGATCCGAGCGTCCATGTGGTGGCGGAAACCCTGCGGTCTCTGGGACGACAAGACGACGACGCTCCCCGCTCCATCCTCGAAAGTAGTCTGTCACGGAAATCATGGAATGATATCGTCGCCTCTGGCGCCATTGAGGCCGTCGCTGATATCGACGAGGGCTGGGCGTTGCAGACCCTGAAACGAACGGCATTACGACAAAGCGCCCGGCCGAAAGTTCGGGTAGCTGCCATCCGAGGGCTTGCCACAGCGGCCGACCGTACCCCTGACGATAAACCCAGCATCCTGGATACAGCGCGCCAGTTGGTCGATAACTCGGACCCCTTCGTAGTTCGAGAGACCCTCCGCCTTATCGCGCGCCACGGAACCATTGCCGATCTGGGCTATCTGGAACAGGGCATCAAAAGAGTCCCAGAGAAGTGGTACCACAAAGAGATTGAAGGTTGGCGAATGGCGCTCCGCAAAAGAGCCTCCCATTTGCCTTCGAAGCAATCCGCTGGAGCCGAGGTCAAAAGAATCAAACGGCAGCTCAAAAAATTCGAAGAGCGGCTACGTGATCTAGAGGCCGCCGAGAGCCCCATCTCCAAATAGGCAATTTGACTCCAATCGATCGTTTTTAACGATTTTTTTGCCTGCTCGGCTCACCCGTTTACCATGGGTCTACCTTACCGGAGGAAGAACCATGTCCGAAGAGAATCAAGCACGACGTGTATCCGTCGTGATTGGTGGTCGACGATTTACTGTCACCACCGATAAAGACAATAATCATGTTGAATCTCTCGCGCAGGTCGTCAACGAGAAGCTCCAGGAGAGCGGCGTACGATCGGGTGTGAGCGGTGTCAACGAAGCCATGTTGGTAGCCCTCGCAATCGCCAACGACCTACTCGAAGAGCGGGAACGTTTCGAAGGGCTCAAGAATAAGATTCGTAGCCAATCCCAACGTCTGCTTGAGCAGATGGATATGGATCGGTTCCGTAATATCGCCTAGGACGAGTCCCTTAACTGACGGGCCTGGGACCAAAAATAGCGGTACCCAGACGAATCAGTGTAGCTCCCTCTTCTACCGCGACTTCAAAGTCATGGCTCATTCCCATGCTGAGCTCTGTCGGAACCTCTCTATCCTCTGGGGTCATCTGACCTAAGGTTTCCAAAAGCTCCGCCCCATGACGAAAGAAAGGCCTCGTCTCCTCCGGGTTCGATGCCACCGGTGGAAAAATCATCAGCCCACGGACTCGAATGGAATCTTGTTCCAACGCCCGCCGGTAGAAGTCTACGAGCTCGGCGACCGGCATCCCCGCTTTCTGTTCCTCTCCAGCAACACCGACCTGGAGTAGAATATCTTGTACAACACCCTGGTCCCGGGCCAACCGCCCGATAGTATCCAGTAATTTGGGGCGATCCACGGAATGGATCAGTGAAACGTTCCCGACGAGAAATCGTGCTTTGTTCGTTTGCAGACGTCCCACGAAATGCCAGCGCAACCGCGGGTCATCGATAGCCTGCGCTTTGGACTGCCACTCTTGCACGAAATTTTCGCCGATATCATGGAATCCGTGTGATAACGCTTCCTCGATGGCATCGACAGGATGTTTTTTCGCGATACCGACGATACGTACGCGTGCGGGGTCACGGCCCGCCCGAACGGCTGAATTCCGCACACGGGCACGCAAGTTTTCGATTCGAGATCCGAGCCCTTCCTTAGAAGGGAAGCACATCGGTTGCTCCGAGTTCCTGCATCATTTCGACGACTTGACATAGCGGTAACCCCACAACATTTGTATAGGAACCATTGATGGTCTCCACGAGATACCCACCGACACCCTGCACAGCATAGGCGCCGGCTTTGTCCATAGACTCACCAACGGATAAATAGGCTTCCAGTTCATTGCGATCGGCATGTTTAAACCGAACGGTGCTCGTCACGGCCTGAAGCCCTTCTTTGTTCTTGCCAATATCAAAGAGGCAGAACGCCGTGATGACTTTGTGTTCACCACCCACGAGCACGGATAGCATCTCCAGGGCCTCTTCCTGACTGCTTGGCTTGCCGAAGACCGTATTACCACGAACCACGATCGTATCGGCCCCAATCACCCATCGTACGCCGTCTTGACTACCGGTCTTGAAGAGACCCGTGTCTGCCACCCCTCCTCCCGAAGGATAGAGGTTGGCCTGCACACGCCGTACTACGGTGAGAACCTTGTCACGCGCCACTCGCTTTACATAGTTCTCCGGCGGCTCGTCTTCAAGACGAGCCTCATCGATGTTCGCGGGCATTTCACGAACAACAAAGCCCATCCGGGTCAACAGATCCTTACGGCGCGGAGAGGCAGAGGCTAATATGATGCTTTGTGGCATAGTAGATCATCGGTTTCGAGGCGGCGCGGATATTACGCACAGATGTGGATTTATACAAGTATATGCGGTGCTCTATGTTGTGGATAAAGGGGATACGCGTGCAATCTTTGTTGTACGCTTCGGCTTGCGAAGCCCTGGATTCATCATTATGCTGAGTCCCAGCACCCACGAAGGACCACTATGACCCGACTCTTTCTTCCCCTACTCCTCATCGCTCTATTTTTATCCGCCTGCCCTGGCGAAGACACCGAGGGAGAGGATGTGGTCAAACCCCGCGGGGTGGATTCCTATGTAGGCGATTCCACGACACCTGGCTGTGTGGGGATTGGCTCCGTTCCCGGTATCGACGAGAGCCACCATCAACAATGTGCCGACTGGGGAATCACCTCGTGTACCAACACAACACCAAGCTGTTGCCAACTCTTCAGCCAGAACCCGAGCTCAGGGGCATGCTGTTGCAATCTATGTGGTATCGCACCCGGTACCGGGGAAGCGATCTGCTTCAACCTGGTTTGTCCGCCCTGCCAGTAGTCGGTTTACTTGCAATCCACCGGCTGCTCGTGGTAGAGCCCCGCCCCGTAACCATGGGGCCGTAGCTCAGTTGGGAGAGCGCTGCGTTCGCAACGCAGAGGTCGAGGGTTCGAATCCCTTCGGCTCCACTTTACACAGCTCGTTGTTCGACTACAGGCTTGCCTTTCGACCGTATTGGCATAGACCAATGCGTACCGACGGCAAATCAGGTACAATCGTTCGTTCACACAGCTGGAAGAGGATACCTCATCATGATGGATCTCAAGGGTAGGCTATTGGTGGCCATGCCAACCCTGTTGGACCCGAACTTCCAACAGTCGATTGTTCTCATCGTCGAACACAACCTCGAAGATGGAACTTTTGGGCTGGTCTTGAATCGTCCTGGTCCTCTTCGCGTCGATGAATTCTGTTCCAGCATTGGCATCGATTGGGTCGGCGATGAAGACCATGTCGTGCACGAGGGGGGACCCGTCAATCCAAGTGTGGGTTGGCTTTTGCACGAGGGAGAGCCCGATCCAGTCGACTCCACACCGATTACGGACGGTATTCATCTGAGTACCAGCCGTGAGGTCCTCCAAAAGCTCGCCATGAAACCCAATATCAGACGTCGTTTATATTCGGGCTATGCAGGCTGGTCACCCGGTCAACTCGCCGAGGAAATGCGCTATGGGTCCTGGTTGACTTCCGACCTACCATCGGACATCGTTTTCTCCAATATGAAGGAGCAGGCGTGGCACCGTGTTATGAAACATCAGGGGATCGATCCCGTAACCCTTGTACCGGGAAGTTACGAAGTATCCTGATCGGTCTTTTGGATAGGACGCGCCGATGACCGAGCCCCCTCCAGAGACGGCCGGACCTATCGCTACCATGCAGCGTGAGGAGCGTCGCTTCATGGGACGAATGCTTCTCATTATGGCTCTGATCTGTGGTGCCATCTGGATCTATGATTTCACAACACGAGCACGTTACGACAATGCCCTCATCGACCGTGTTGTTGCGAGCGATAGCACTCTCACCGACGACGAGCTGGCGCAGGCCTTCAAGGCCCTCCATACCCCCCACATCTTTAGTGGTATCCATATTCCAGACTCTCTACTCCCCTCCGGAGCACCCCTGCTGAACGGACGGACTACGGATGAGGTTCTCTCCTGGTTCATCGAAGGATCCTCTCTCCTACGGACCGCACCGACCGCTAAAGACGACCCCGCCACGGCCATCATCCGAGAACTCAGCCAGGGACGTACCGGAAAGAACTGGAATCCTCGTATACTAGAAAACGGTGGGTTTGCGCTGTGCCGACAATCCCCACGCTGTGTCGGCGAGCTACTGGCACGCCAATATCCCCGTCAGTACAATGGCCTTCTTCTGATCCACTACATCGCGCAGAAAAAGACATTCTCCAACAAATTGCAGACCGTAGGTCAGACCAATCTGGGGACCTATATTCGTGCCCGTAAGATCGCGACCGCACGAGACTATGGCTTTTCTTCCACGGAACTACCCATCTTGCAGGCCCTTGCACGAACACAACGGAACGCGGCCCATTCCACGATGGTTCTAGGACTGTTCCTCACAGTGGGCACAGCTCTCCTGGCGGCCTTTGCTCTGTGGAGCCGGAGGACTCGGCTACAAGCCGGTTGAGAGCTCAGGCTACATTTGCTTTGGCTGATGCACCACCAATAGCGTCCGCTACGGTTATTGTGGAGAGCAGATCGGCGATACGCGCTTCAATATTGTGAATCGGATCACGAATTCTACACGCATCGAATTGCTTGCAATACTCCCCATCATCATCCTGGCAAGTTACCAGCTGCATGGATTCATCCATATCTTGCAGAAGCTTGACGAGCGGTATCTCTGAGGGGACACAGGCCAGAGAGTATCCGCCAGAACAACCCTTTATCGAGCAGACATAGCCATATTTCTTTAGACGCTGCATCACCTTCGACAACAACATCGTGGGAAGCTGATAGCGCTCCGAAATCTCATTCACACTGGCGACCGCGTCTCCCTCGAGATCGACGAGAAAACTCATGGCCAAAAGCGCATACTCGGTCTTTCTATTCAGATGTAACAAACGAAACCTCAGACATAGGTCATTCTAGAATAGTCCGAGCTGGAGGTCAACGGATCAAGCTTCCCAACCCTTTATTTTCACTCATAATTTCGGCGTCAAACTAAGTTGACTCTCCGACGCCTGAGGAGCCATACACAGGCGAGACACATACATAGCAACCCGGTCGGATTCTGGAACGGACTCGTGCCGCTACTACAACCACCGCTTGATCCTCCGCCTGGAATATTGACGGTCGGACCCCCGGTATCTCCAGTGCCACCGACATCGCCCCCAGACCCATTATCGTTGGTCGTTCCTCCAGTATCGGGCACACAGGCTCCCAGACCACCCGCAGGAATACATTTGGAGCCCAGTCCACACATAGGCGAGGCAGAATTCAAATCACAGGGGATCGCACAGACCGCCCCACCATCCACGTTGGCGCAGAACAAAGTCGTGCATTGTCCGTGCTCGGTACAACTCGCACCTGGCAGCTCACTACCGCGCGGTTCACAGACACCATCACCAGTATTTGCGGTGGGTCGACAGGCCAACCCCGCAGGGCATGTGGGCTGGTAGATATTACATGGCGTTACACAGGTTCCTCCCGTGCAGGTGCCCGATACACATTCGGTATCGGAGGCACAGGAGTTGCCATCGGGAATACACGCGACCTTCTCGCCGGGGTAACAGATCATCCCCAGGTTGGTATCCTCACATGTCATTCCGCATGGGCAACTGTCGGCGCCTGTACAGTCGTCTGTACAGACCTGGTTACCACCCGGGAACTCCACACATTTCCCCGAATCACATTCTCCCGAGTCATTACAACCGGCGCCGACGCTCTTTCCTTCGCCAGAGCCTGATGAGCCAGGGATACACGCTCCACCACCTCCCGATAGGGGGTAGCAGGTCTCTGTGTTCAGGCAACCTTGTCCCGTGTCGGGATTGCAGGCCCCACGACAGAAATAGGCATCGGATCCGCCGGTATCTCCCACACATAGACCGCTCTGGCATTCACTGGCCGATCCACAATACTCTCCATTGGCTTTCAGATCGCCCCCTTCTCCTGGGAAACAGGCCCCGGAGGTGCTTCCCTGCTGCAATGGGTAGCAGACCTCCCCAGGGTTGCAGTTGGGTAGGTTGGTATTACAGGGTTGGGAGCAAACGTAACCTGATTGTGCATCCCATCCTACGCAGAGACCGGAGACGCATTCATCCGAGTACTCGCAGCTCTCACCGAGCTGTTTGGAACCGCTGGCACCAGAATCTGGCAGGCAGACACCCAGGTTGGGAGCGTCCGAGTAGGCCACGCAGGTATAGTTTGCCGGGCAATTATTCTGGCTTGGATAACATTCCTGGGTACAGATCTTTCCACCCGTACCCGTTACAGAGCATACGAGCTCGCTAAGACAATCGTAATCACTCGCACAACTCTCACCCAATCCATTATCCCCCGGCGGTGGGTTGGTAATTCCATCGCAGGTCCCATTTACACAGGGGATCTTTCCAACGTATTCCTCGGCACCGGCTGCGTTTTCACCGAGAACAAACGGACAATCCGCCTCGACGCTGCAGGAATAGCTACCAGCACTCGGATAGAGGAAACAGATACCCGTAAACTCATCGTCCGAAAGAGTGGCTGTCTTCAAATAGGGATCGGCCGTCGTCATCATTGTCGGTGGATCGTTCGGGTCGAAGCCACCCAGAACATGTTGGAGGCCAACAAAATGCCCCTGTTCATGAACCGATACATTTAGAACATCGAGAATGGAGCCCGATGGATCGATCTGACCATTTGTCGACCAGGTGTGTTGATAGCCATTAAAAGCGATGTCCGCTTCGATAATCTGACCGTCCTGATAAAAGATTGGAGAGGTGATCCCCAACACGTAGGGCCCAAATCCCCAACAGGGGCTCGGATCACAAAGATAGGTTCCAGTACACCCACTTTCGATCCAGACGATCTCGTTTACCCCATTGGTCGGACAACCGACTCCAGTATTTCCAAGGTTATTTGTAGGGCCCGTATTCTGAAATCCTAGATAGCTACAGGATGGGCTCGCCCATTGTGCGAAGCCGGCCTCTACGGCCGCTGTGTCACTATTATCGAATATGTCGGATGAACCACCCGCCAGAATCTTGTAGGGGACCGTCGCGGTATTCCAACGCATGGGCTGGTTTCCCTCAAGGGAAATAGAGAACGCTTCGACAGACGTGCTCCCGCCAAAAAGCATAAGTCCTAGTGTGATGATGAATATCGATTGGGAAGAACGAAAAGATTGCTTCATGAAAATTCCGAATCCTCGGGCATAACCAGTTTGGTTAACTGTTATAGGAAAGCTCACTGATATGCGCAATATCGCCTGCCTAGTAGCGGTAATTGCAGAAGAAACTTGTGTCAGATGCAAGTTTTGCGTTCCACCCCCCTGCATTTGTTAGCAAAATCCATCCTATCTAATGTTTACGATGACCCGAATTATTGATAAGGGCGGATCACCCCGTTTTTCCCAACGGGGATGATTGTACCGCCTATTGATGATTCTAGTTCTTTGGAGTTTTTCATGTATGACCGCCAACTGACCCGATTCCTACTCACATCTCTTTTTGTTATCTTTATCACTCCCCAGGCCTTCGCTGCCGCTGGCTCGAAGGTTGTTGTAGTCGATTTTGAACGCGCTCTAGCACAGACGAAAGCTGGGCAAGACGCTCTCAAGAAGTTGGAGACTGAGTTCAATGGTAAGAAAAAAGAACTCGAAAAACGTGGTATGGAATTCATGAAGTGGCAGGAGCAGGCCTCCAAGAACGCTGACATGAAAACACCAGCCGCGTTGGCCGCGCTTCGTAAAGAAGCTCTCCAACGTGCCGATGAACTTCAGAAGCTAGAACAACAAATGCAGGCAGCACTGCTCAAGCGTCGAGAGGCACTTTTTGGACCTATCCTTGAAAAACTCCAGAAGATGGTGCGTACGATTGTCGACACAGAAAACGTAGACATCGTAATTCATGCAGGTGCCATTGCCTGGGTACGCCCCTCTCTCGACATCACCGATCAACTCGTGAGGACTTTTGAAAATGCGAAATAGTTCCGGTCTCGACACCAAAGACATTCCGCTGCATTCCAGCCGCATCCACCGTTCCGGTCTCACCTCCGTGGGAACACTGGTGATCCTGTTCGTAGGGCTGTCAATGCTCCTGGTATCGGGGTGCAAGCGTTCTAAGAAGCGCCCAACGGTCCCCAAAGATGTACAAGCGACAGCCAATACAAACCCTGCTGAGGCGGGCGAGGCTCAGAAACCGGAAGAGCCCGAGGCTACGCCCGAAGAGGTGCCTGGAATCACTCCAGACACCGCGATTGAGCTTGTCCGCAACAAGCGTGTTGAGATTGAAGTTCCTGCCAATAAAGACGAGGGCCATCGTTGGTTCCGTCTGCCGCAAATGAGCGAGCCGGGATCCCTGGTACTCAGCCTGGCCGGAAAGCCGTATGTAAAATGGAAGATGGTCATCCACCGCGATGAGCCCGATCCCGCCGGACCGCCCGTCGTCCTCCCGATCTCGCAAGAACAGTTCGGTCAAGGCATCAAGGTCACAGGCATCGCAGCGGGTCCCGATATGCCGCAATGGGTCGTCCATGTGACCCCTCGGAGAATCCGTAAGGGCACAGAGACCATGACCATTCGAGTCCATGTGGAAGGTGCTCCTCGTCGTGACGGGGAAGAACACGAGCCCACCAATGGTGAGACATCTACGGCCGACCCCCTGGATCTGGTCGCTGGAGCCGAGGGCATGCTGAGCTTCCCAAGTGATCGCGATTGCATTTCCCTACCGGAACGCAATGTCAAAGAAGACAACTGTATGGGTGCCACCTTCGAGATTATCGGGACCACCCGTCATCCGATCTCGATTCGCTCCTACGACGGTCGAGGCCGACGTAGCGAGCCCATTGATCTGGGTGCACAGACCGGCCGAAGCCTTATCGCCATTCCCGGGTATACGGCGCGTGGATTCTGTGTATCGAACGGTCCGATCTCCAACGAAGCCGTCCCCTGGAAGGTCAAACCAGCCCCCGGTGGTTGTACAGCTCCCGCCGATGGTGCGGACAGCGGCGACTCGGATGTTCCAAAGATCATGGCCCCCGAACCTCCGCCGCGCCCCATTCTCGCCCGGTATGGTCAGGACCAGAGCTTCACGCGAACGATCGAGCCAGCTCGTGGCCAGGATCGCGTTGTGATTCAAGCAACGGAGATGCCAGTCATGGTATCGGTAGAAGGCCCGGTGATCACGTCCTGGGAGAATCGTCGTATGACCATGCCCATTATGAAGCCTGGCCGTCGCGGCATGCTCATTGTACGTCCAGCCAGCACTACGGATCAGGCCGTGGAATACCGACTTCGCCTGAATTCTCTCAAGGCTGCACCAGTACGCGAGCCCGGTGCCGAACCGATTCGAGCAGGAGGTCGTGGAGTCTACACGGCGATTCCGCCCAAGAAATCAGTCACGGTACTTACACCTCGGAACAAAATGGAACGTGCCTTATGGGAGGTACAACATCTGGGCGTACCTGGAGACCCCGCCATCGTTGTGAAGGCAACCGACGGTCTGAAGCGTGAAGTGACGGAACGAACCGTCGAAGCGGGAGACATCGCTGTCCTGACACTCCCATTGGGTTACGGGCCCTATGCGGTCGAATTTAAGGCCCAATCCGAAAATAATAAATATATCGGTGTGGAGCTCCTGCCATCGAGAAAGCAGCCGGCTGGCCCCAAGAAAGAGGAGCCGGCACCGGCACCGGCACCAGCACCGGCACCGGAGGCCACGGATAAACCAGCTACGGATGCACCGGCAGAGCCAGCAGCAGCGGCCTCAAAGGAAGCCTGCTGTGCGCAATGTGCAGCCGGAGCCAACACAGACCCAACCGGTGCCGATATTTCAGCGAAAGCGTGCAGCGCCTACGCCGGGCAATCGGTCAATGGTAAAGCCGTCATGACCGACGACTGCGCCAAATGGTTTGGGGCCAATCCCATGAACGTATCGGACTGCCGATGAGTGATGGGCTGTTAAGCACCATCACCTCGGCAATCCATCTGGAAACGTCACATTGAACGGGTTTAATTCCCAGATGCGGCCGCAGATGCCCCGCATGGGCAAGGCTGTCCGTACCCTCCTTTTCGTTCTATTCGGGACACATATTCTGTTCCTGATGGTCACGTCCAAGAAGCTCTTTGGGACCGACGTCGCTTTATGGGCCATTAACAACCTGCCCTTACATAGCCCCGACGGAGGACCTCTGGATGGGAAACTATGGCAGATTGGCACCTATATGTGGTTCCACGACGAGGGGTTGAGCCATCTTCTCTTCAACCTGCTGATCCTGTTCTTCTTCGGACCACTCTTTGAACGTAGTTGGGGGCTTAAGGACTTCGTTCGGTTCTTTATCCTATGTGGTATTGGCGCGGGAGTCGTGCAGACCTTCTTCAGTTGGGTCTCGCCCGAACACTTTGGAACAATCGTCATCGGTTCCTCTGGCGCTATGTTGGGTCTTATCGTCGCCTTCGGTATGCGCTTTCCAAACCAGGAAGTTCTCCTTTTCTTCGTACTCCCGATCGCGGGGCGATATATCGTATGGCTAACCATTGCCGTCGACCTTATGGTCTTTCTGAGTTCGGATAGTGATGTTGCCATCGCGGCCCATTGGGGTGGAATGCTGACGGCCTATCTTCTTATCTCCGGGAATTGGCGACTCTCCCGCCTTAAGACAACTCTGAGTAGTCTGTTTGGCCGCGGTTTACTGCGAGTCCTTGGTAAGAAAAAGAAGAAGAAACGGAAGTTTGACGTCGTCGATGGAGGACGGGGCCCATGGCTTCACTAGTCCTTGTCGTCGCAGGGATTGCCAGGAACGAAAACACGATCCTCCTCACCCAACGCCCCGCGGGTTCTCATCTCGCTGGACAATGGGAATTCCCTGGAGGAAAAGTTCGTGCGGGAGAAGATCCGGAAAAAGCCCTGCAGCGAGAATGGCTTGAAGAGTTGGGGGTGAGTTGTACGGATATCGATGCTTTTGGGTTCGCCCACCATGCGTACCCGGAAAAGACCGTATTAATACTGTTTTACGAAATCCGCTTGACCGGCACCCCCATTCCACAGGAAAACCAGGCGATGGAATGGGTACCCATTGAGAGGCTAACAGACTATCCGATGCCAGAAGCCGACGTCTCTATCGTAGAGCGGCTTATGGCGGAACACACGCAGAACCGATGAATCGACACGGCAAAAAGATGAATACGCCCGATCGGGATCAGAACCCGAACGAATCGCATATCCTCAAAGACAATCTTTGGGTTCCGGTCCGTAAGCGTATGGGCGGTCTGATGCTGAAGACCGTGCTGACCTCTCTTACCCGATCGACTGGGATGGCACCCTTTGCCTATCCGAAGGTTCATGGTCTTGAGCGAATCCGGAACATCTCCTACCGGAACACCGGCAAGCAATACCATAAGCTCGACGTTACACGGCCCATCAAGCGAAAAGGACCTCTTCCCATCGTGCTCTATATCCACGGTGGGGCATTCCGTATGCTCTCCAAGGAGACCCATTGGGTCATCACATTGGCCTATGGACGCGACGATTATGTGGTGTTCAACATCAACTATCGACTCGCTCCCCAACACAAATTCCCTGCCGCCATCGAAGACGCGTGTCATGCCTTGACGTGGGTTATACAGAACGCGTCGAAATACGGCGGCGATACGAGCCGTATCGTATTGGCGGGAGAGTCCGCTGGAGCAAACCTGGTAACTTCGTTGGCGGTCGCCGCCTCGTACCCACAACCGGAACCCTGGGCGCGAACCATCTTTGATGCCAACCCCCAGATCCGTGCCGTAGTACCCGCTTGTGGAATCCTCCAGGTGTCCAACACCGAACGGTTGGTACAAAGTGAAAAGCTACCCAATTGGATCAAAGATCGAGTCCTCAGCACATCGGAAGGCTATCTTCCCGATCCGCACTGTGCTCCTGGTGAACATCCCCTGGCCGACCCTCTGGTCGTGATCGAAGAAAACCTACAGCCAGAACGCCCCCTCCCACCCTTCTTCATTCCAGTGGGCACGCGAGATCCTCTTCTCGATGATACCCGTCGTCTCGGTGCAGCACTCGACGCACATGGAGTCCCCAACGAGACAGCCTATTACGATGGAGAGGTACATGCGTTCCACGCGATGATGTGGAAGAAAGGTGCGCGCCAATGCTGGCGTGACACATTCGCGTTCCTGAACCGATTTGTACCGCGGTGAGCATAATGGAGTCCGCTTCAAGCCCCCTCGAATTGAAGAACCGGCATGTCGTTGTAACCGGCGGGACCGGTGCACTCGGCCGTGCCGTCGTACAGGCTGTTGTCGAGGCTGGTGCCATATGCACGGTGCCCAGCTCCCGGGATAGTATAACCCCTCCCTGGGACGACCACCCCAACATCCGGTTGGTACCCAAGGTCGATCTTTGTTGTGAAGAGAGTGTCGTCCAATTCTATGCAGGGCTGGATTCTCTCTGGGCGTCCATCCATGTAGCCGGTGGATTCTCCATGAGCGCAATCGCCGATACGAGCCTGAAGACATTTCAGGATATGTTCCGAAAGAACGCGATTACGGCCTTCTTATGCTGCCGGGAAGCCACCGTCCGTATGCGGGAAAGTGGTGATGGCGGACGCATTGTGAACATCGCGGCCCGAACCGTGGAACACCCGGCTGGTGGAATGGTGGCGTATACCACTGCAAAGGACGCGGTCGCTTCCATGACACGGAACCTGGCGGAGGAACTGCGCTCGGAATCCATAGAAGTCAACGCAATCCTACCTTCGATCATCGATACTCCTGCCAATCGAGAGGCGATGCCCGATGCCGACTTTTCATGTTGGCCCACGCCCGAGGAGATCGCCCAGGAGATCCTGCAGATGGTCTCCCCACAGAATCAACCGATGACGGGGCATCTGGTGGGAATCTACGGCGACATCTGAAGCTGTTCCAACACGGCCTGAAGCATCTGAAAGGTGAGATGGTGGATTGTCTCGTCCTTGCTGGCGCGCGGTCCTGCCACATTCAAGGTGTCCACCTCATGTTGCACGAGCCATTGCACCACGCGTGATGCCACGCCTTCTTCTCTGGGATCCACGATCAAAAAGGGCCTATGTCGACTCTCAGCACATCGTATCGTAAACGCGGTACCACCGGTCGCTTCCATACAGGTAATGATGAGTGTGGCATCGGAATCGACTACATTCTGGAGGGTTCGCTGCGCGTAGTCTCGGGAGGAGAGCTCCTCCAGTGGGTATCGAGCTGGTATCGGCCCATCCTCTGCAAGTCGCCCCCTGGGACAACTTCCTCCACATGGAAAATTTAAGGCCAGTGCTACATCTAGAGCCGCTCGATCAACCCCTGTCTGTCCTCCGCTGATAATCTTTCGCATGCTTTGCCTTCTCCTTCGGCCACCACATGTTTCTTTCTGGAGGCATAGCCCATCTTTGGGCTGGTTGACCAGCGTCCACTATCAAACCTATCCTTGGTTCAAGATGGGAATGCGTACATGAAGTGTTGGAGCTGCCAAAAGGAGATCGCGAGCGATCAGTTCTATTGTGGATACTGCGGCGCACAAGCTCGCCCTCCGGAGGAAGAAGAGTCCAACATCGAAACCAGCACCCGTGAGACCTCTCTTTCGAAAATCAGTTTAGAAGAGGAGTCATCGTATGTTGGGCAGATCATCGACAGGCGATACCAGGTACTCGATCTTGTAGCGCGTGGCGGTATGGGCAGTGTGTATCGCGTTGTACATATTCATATGCGCAAGGTACTGGCGCTCAAGCTGCTCCACGAACATATGCTCGCCAAGCAGAAGAATGTGACGCGTTTCCTTCGAGAGGCGCGGGCAGTCTCACGCTTATCCAGCAAACATACGGTGCGGGTCTACGACTTCGGGAAATATCGCGAGGTCTTCTATCTCGTCATGGAATATCTGGATGGTAAGGACCTCTACGATGTCCTGGAAGAGAACGGTCCCCTTGGGGTGAGTCGCGTAGTCTCTATCCTCGATCAGATCTGCTCCTCACTCCAGGAAGCCCATGCGGCCGGCATCATCCACCGGGATCTAAAATCTGAAAACCTGATGATCCTGCAAGACGATGATGGGCGTGACTTCGTTAAAGTTCTCGACTTTGGTCTTGCGAAGGTCCTGGATCCAAGTGAGCCCATCACCGCACAGAGCCAACAGGATCTATTTGGGACCCCATACTATATGGCGCCCGAACAAATTCGCGGGCGTAACGTTGACCCACGAACGGATATCTACGCTCTTGGAGCGCTTACCTTTCGAATGCTGACCGGGACCTTCCCGTTCTCAGCCGAGACCGCCTTCGACACCCTTCGCGCCCATCTTACGGAGCCCATACCGGCCGCTCGAGAAGTGGCGCCAGAGCTGGGCATACCGAAATGGCTCGACGACATCATTGAGCGCTGCCTGCGGAAAGATCCCGACGAACGGTTCCCCGATATGCATGCCCTACGCGCAGCACTCCGAACGGGGCCAGGGACGGAATTTCTGGGACTGGAGCCCCTTGTAGGAAGTGGCCCTACCGACACCGTTCCGAAGAATGGTGATGAAGGTCTTTCTTCTGCAGGAGCGGGACTCAAGCGGTTGGCAAAATCCGGCGGTATTTCCCGGTTTTTTCGCTTCTTCAAAGACTTCCGAATACGCGTCCGCATCTTGGGGGTCCTGGGAGCGCTGGCCGTCGCTCTCTCTATTGGAATCACAGCCTATATCTGGGCAACTGGAACGGTTCATGTGAAGGGGTTGGAGGCAGAACCCAATAACACCATGACCCAGGCCAATATACTGACCGATACGCTGAACGTAATCGGCCATATGAATACCCGCCGAAGTAATAAGGAATCCGATGCAGACTTCTTTCGAGTCGAGATCGCGGAGAAGAGACGTTTGAGCTCTCGGGTGTCGGGTACGCGTGGCATGAATATGAACATCTGGATCCTGGATGCACAGGGCCAGGAGATAGCCAAGATCCAACGGGAAGGGATTGGTCTCGGTGAGCAGATGAGTTGTATACCTGTCGAACCGCCACACTTCTTTGTGAAGGTGTTCGCCGAGCTCAAGGGTACCGACGATGAACCCAAAGAAAACCCGAAAGAGGCCTATACTCTTGGCTTGAAGCTAGACAAACCGGGTAGCTGTGCCGAGACGGAACCCAACGATGATCAGCAGGGGCAGATTCAGAATATTCTCCGCTTTGATCGAGTTACGAGAGCCGTACTGGATACCAATAACGATGTAGATCTCTACCGTGTAGCACTTCTCGATAGGGACGCCGCCGGATTAGAGCTCGACTTCTCGTCCGAAGGACATAGACCACTCATGGTTCGCCTTCTCGATCCAAAGGGAGAAGCCCGCTTTGAGCACGCCTTTACCAGCAGCTCGTCTGGTGCAAGAGTGCAGGTCGCGGGGGCTGGAAAACGTCTATCGGGACGAATTCTCGAAGTGTCCGTGCCAGAAATCATTCGGACAGGTGATCAGGCCGATGATCAGGAAAAACACCTCTACCGAACGGACTACGCTTTGATCGTACGAGAACTCAAAGACAATATGCTTCATGAAATGGAACCTCAGAATAACGTCGCTCGCTCAGCCCAGTGGCTCGCGTATAACGCCCGTTTCCGAGGTCATCTACATTCCCACGATCCCATCGACTACTACCGCTTTCTGACATCGACAAACGATAGAGAAGACCGTTCTCGCTTATCCATAAGCTCGCGCGGCCCTGTGGCGCCAAAAGTTACCATTAGCTACAACAACGACAAGGGGCAGGCGCTGACCTTCCGACGTAAGCGTGTCTCCGGAAAGGTGACCTGGGAGAAAACCATCGATATCCGACAGACTGGGGAGGAAGCGGTCATAAAGCTTGATTCCAGCCACACCAGCAAAGCCCTCAGCTACGTAATTCGCCTACAACCTTTCTCCAAGGCGAAAGGTGATTTCTACGATCCCCGGCACTAAGACGCGGTCACTAGAGTACCGTTGAGCAATTCCAGCTGTTGGTCGGCACGAGCAGCCAGCTCTCTATTATGTGTAGCGAGTACGACCGTCGTTCCGGTATCTCGGCTGACCTCGAGCAACAGGTCCTGAACAACCGCACCGGTATTGGGATCTAGATTCCCCGTCGGCTCGTCGGCTAGAACCAGATCGGGTTCTGTTATCAAAGCACGCGCGATTGCGACCCTTTGTTGTTCCCCACCACTAAGCTCTGAAGGCCGATGGGTAAATCGGTCCGACAATCCGACTCGATCCAGCAGATGGCTGGCCCGTTCCCGCACTTTGGTTCGATCTTCTCGATGAATCAGGCTCGGAAGCATGGTGTTTTCCAGGGCAGAAAACTCAGACAAAAGGTGATGGAACTGAAACACAAAACCAATATGTTGGTTTCGGAATTCGGATAGTTCTTTGTCGCGCATCGCGGAGACATCCTGTCCCAATAAGCGGAGGCTCCCAGACGATGGACTGTCGAGGGTTCCAAGAATATGAAGCAAGGTGCTCTTTCCTACGCCACTTGCGCCAACTATCGACACCACCGAGCGTGGCGCCACCTCCAGATTGACGTCGGTCAACACCGTCACATCCCCACTCGGGTGGGCATATACCTTTCGCAGGCCCTCAGCCTGGAGCACGGTGGTGGAGGTGTCATTCATGGCGTAACCCTTCAGACGGAATCAAACGAGCGGCCTTTATTGTCGGGAACAACGACGCAGCCACCGTCAACATCCCAGCCATAACAACAATCGTCACTATCGTCATGGGATCCATCTGTACCGGTAGAGATTCAAGATAATAATCACGAGGCATGGGTATAGGGAAGATGGAGATATACAGGCAAGTCCCCACACCAAAAAACATACCGGTCAACGTTCCTATCAGGCCAATGACCGCCCCAATCGTCAGAAATACACTCGCTATCCATCGACCACTTCCGCCCATGGCCCGCAAAATCGCGATGATGCGTGCTTTCTCCATAATGATGAGCAGTAGAGATCCCACGATATTGAAGGAAGCCACCAGAATGATGAATCCCAGAACCAGAAACATGGCCTTCTTCTCCAACTCAAGGGCGGATAGAAGGGCTCGGTTCATACTCTTCCAGGTGTTGCACTCCACCCGATCCGTTGGGATCCGTTGGTTTACACTCTCGACGATTCCCCCAAGCCTATCCGGATCGCGAGCAACAACCTCAAGGCGGTTGGGGCCGCCCGCCAGGTTGAAGAAGGATGCAGCATCCTCAAAGGCCACCAGAGCCATCCCGAGATCATATTGGTACATGCCGGAATGAAAGGTCCCAACCACGAGGAATGTACGCGTTCTTGGGCGTATCCCCATTGGTGTTTCGTCACCATCCGGAGAGATCAGCTGAATTCGATCCCCCGTATATGCGTTGAGACCTTCCGCCAGGGCCGAACCGAGAATAATACCGGGGAACGATGTGGCAGGAGGTGTAAACCCGTCCGGATCTGCCGCCTGCTCCGTGGCACCGTCGAGCCCCATAACACTATGTTTTTCTCCCAGCCGACGAATCAACTCCGGAGACACCACACGACCAAATAATGGATTCCTTACATATTCATCTGGATCTACGCCTTTGATCTCAACACTCGGAGAGGTGTCCAGGCCATTGGAGACCATGGCCCGACCCACCACCATGGAAAACACACCTTTGACGTCGTCACGAGCTTCCAACAGGCTGGAAAGAGACTCCGAATCCGGAACTGGTTCATCGAGCATCTGGGTCTCAATCCGGACATGGGCGTCGATTGTGATGATCTTACTTCGAAGATCCTCACCAAAGCCCCGCATTACAGACAGAACGACGATAAGGGCCCACACTCCGACCGAGATACCGACCGTGGCGATATAGGTTGGCAAGGTCAGCCACCGGCGCAGCTGCAGCTTGCTCTGGGACCGTTTTAACCCATGGAGCCAGAATATTGTACAGCCGAGCAATACAAGGAACATACCGCTCAATAAGCCCACCACCAGGGCTGCCACACCCAACGCGACCACGACCACACCCATCACCCAGCTGTCGATCGTCAATACGAGAAACAGTCCCAGGGGAAGGAGCGCGATGTTAAGGGCCAGGTCAAAGGACTGAAAGCTCATATGCCAGGGCAAGAGAACACTGGCCAAGAACCCAAGCAATAGCCCTGAAACCCGAACCAGCCCATAGCCAGTCTTGCGTACCAGATAGAGCCCATAACGCATCATGACCAGGGTTAAGGCCAGCAGCGCCAACTGGAAGGAGATCACCCGCATCCGTAAAACCCAGGGCGTAGGAACCACCTCGGTAAAGGATGCCATCGGATTTCCAGTCAGCGGACTCAACAATTCGAAAAGCATCGCACCACTGAAGCTGATCACGAGCACTCCGAACATTCGCCCATGTCGCGGCATCTGGCCAAAGCCTTCGGCCCAACGAACCCAGCGAGCACGCAAAGTCTCTTCCACCTTCTGACTTCGAAGAAGATGCCAGGCGACCTTGAATCGTGGGCCAGGTGGACGCATTCGACGGAACAAATCGAAACAGAATACGAGCTGCCATCCCAGGAGAGAGCCAATCCATAGAGATGATCCCGGTGCGCCTACGGCAAAGAATTGATGCAATAGATAGCCCGCACCCACCGGAACTCCTACAGCGGGGATAGAAAACAGTAGATACCGCAGCCATGGCCGGCCGCCGGGCTGTACGGGCGCACCAAACCGGTCAATAGCCCAGACAACACCCACACAAAATAGAGCGGACGCCACGATAATCACCAGGATCGCGAGGATCCCCCCTACCGCTAGCCGCGCGGCTATCTGAACTCCCAGGCTCGTGGTGGCCAGAAACACCCAGGCCAAGGCCACGGCCATCAACGAAGTCCAAAGGGTCAGGATGGCCCGCATCGCCCCACCATACTACTCAACGTTCCCATCTTCCTCGACCTGTTCGGGTCGCATATGAGGAAATAAGATAACTTCACGGATATTATTATAACCGGTCAGAAGCATGGCAATCCGATCGATCCCGATGCCTTCTCCCGCCGTGGGAGGCATGCCATATTCCAGGGCACGAACATAATCTTCATCCATCTCGTGGGCTTCATCATCGCCCTCTTCTTTGGCGGCAAGTTGCCCCTCGAAGCGCCCTTTCTGGTCGACGGGATCATTCAGCTCCGAAAATGCATTGGCGACCTCTTTACCTCCAATGATGAGCTCGAACCGGTCCACAAACCGGGGATCGGTTTCGTTTCTACGAGCGAGAGGCGACACCTCCACGGGGAATTCCGTGATAAAGGTCGGTTGAATCAGCTTGGACTCTGCTACCGTCTCGTAAATCTCCATCAGAACACGCCCGTAATCGGCTGGCTTGGGCGGTTCGATACCCAACTCTCCCATCAGCCCCAGAACATCGTCCAGGGTCTCCAGGGCGAGGTCTGGGCGGCCTAGATGGGTCCGAATCGCATCACGAACACTCAAGCGCTGGAACGGTCGTTCGAAGCTGATCTCTTCATCACCCCAGGCGATGGTATGGCTCCCCGTTACATCCAGTACCAGCCCACTGAGAAGCTCCTCGGTGAGCTCGATAAGATCTTCATACGTGGCGTAGGCCATATAGAATTCGATCATCGTGAACTCAGGGTTATGCCAATGGCTCAGCCCCTCGTTTCGGAAGTTTCGGTTGAGCTCGTAGACGCGCTCGATTCCACCGACCACCAGACGTTTCAGATACAGCTCCGGCGCGATCCGTAGAAACATGGGGACGCCCAGGGCGTTATGGAATGTCTTGAAGGGCTTTGCAGCTGCACCTCCCGCGATGGTCTGCAGCATGGGGGTCTCCACCTCGAGGAAACCTCGTTCATCGAGGAAGGCACGCATATATCGCAGGATACCAGCACGCTTTCGAAAGACCTCGCGTACCTCCGGGTTCATGACGAGATCTACATACCTCTGGCGAAACCGTGTCTCAACATCCGTTAGCCCATGCCACTTTTCCGGCAGAGGGCGAAGGGACTTGGTAAGAATACGAGCGTCGTCAGCCAGGATCGACAATTCACCCGTACGGGTACGAATGACAGGGCCCGTCGCCGCTACAAAATCTCCAACGTCGGAGTAACGACGAACTCGAAGGTAATTCTCCTCATCCATGATGTCCTTGCGGAGCATCAACTGGAACTCGCCCGAACCATCGCGTAGGCGCAGAAAAGACAGCTTACCCATAACCCGTTTTGCGACTACCCGCGCAGCGATCGAGTGACGAGGTGCATCGGCAGGGGGTCCTTCCGGGTTTTCCACACAATCCGCGTAGTTTCGACTAAGATCCGCGAGACTATCTGTTACAGCGAAATCGTTTGCGAATGGGTTGATCCCCATTTCACGTAGGGCTTCTGCCTTTTCAAGACGCTCACGTCGAATACGGTCCAGGGTGCTCTCAGCCATCATTGGCTCCTTGAGGGTTGGGTCGGCAATCTAGCCATCGGCACCCTATCTGGTCAACATCGAAGTTTTACCTCAGAAACCGCCTACCAATCTCCCCCCAGCAATGACCGAGGGTAAAGGTACCGCCCACTTGACCTTAGGAGTCGATTCCCGCGACCATCAAAGTAATGAAAGCGGATACCTCCACACTGCCTCTTGTCGGTATATCGGCCTGCCTGGTCGGTGAACGCGTACGCTATAACGGTGCTCACAAATACGCGCCACACGTGTTCGACGCCCTCTCCAACGATGTTCGCTGGGAAAACATCTGCCCGGAGGTCGCAGCAGGGCTACCCGTTCCTCGCCCGGCCATGTGGCTTCTTCCAGCCGGAGACGAGCTGCGCCTATGGACTCATGATGGAACCATCGATCATACCCAGAGTCTGATCGATGCGGCCGAACGAACGATCCAGGATCTGCTGGCACGTGGGATGGCGGGATTCGTAGCCAAAGCGCGCTCTCCAAGTTGTGGCGTGGGCGACACCCCCATCATGGATTGCACCGAGCCCTCTCGCCCCGAAGTCATCGGCCACACATCGGGCCTCTTCGTTCAGACCCTGCAACGGCTCGGTCCGGAGATCCCCATCGCCAGCGATGAGGCCCTACACGATCCCATACAGCGAACCCGATTCCTGGAACAGGTACGTAGACGTTTCGAATCGCAGGCTTAGGGATTTGTTAAAACCACGGCTGGGTCCAGTCGCGCCGCACGATGAGCCGCCGACAAAGCCCCCACCATTGCAAAGACCATCGCCCCTAAGAGGCTCCAACAGAGAAAGCCCATATCAAAGGCAAAGAAGTCGCCCGGAAGAAACATCATCGACTGGAGCTGTTGTTCAATGATCGAGTTGGCGAGGCGGCTCACTCCATAGGCAATACTGTGGCCTATCAGGCCACCAAATAGCCCGACTCCGGCCGCCTCCAATAGAATCAGGGAACGAATATCCCCCGGCGACGCACCCAGCGCACGCATCACTCCGATCTCGTGGCGCCGCTCCGTAACCATCATCAAGAAGGTGTGCGCGATATTGATCGCGGCTACGATAATTATGACGAGGCTGATGAAGCCAAAAACCAACGTCAGAATAAACAACATATTGGACAGTTTTCGAGCCTCACGACTGCTGGGTCCCAACCGGAAATCCAACGAACGGGCCGCGCGGATCATCGCACTCACATCCGAATTGCTGTCCGCTACCAGAATGGCTGCATCGTATACGCTGGCCACATCACGCCCCTTATAGTGGGCGTTGGCGTGTTGCACTACATGTAGAGGAACTGTGAAACCAAAGACGGGGACCTTATCTGAAAAACCGACCAGTCGAGCCTGCCTCGTGATCTGCTCCCTCGGTGCCAACCCCTCCATGAAGAAGGAATCTCCCATCCGTAACCGGAAACTGCTCCCAAGAAGAATCCTGGGATCGGATATGCGCTGTAGATTGAGAGACGAGGCTGCCGTCGCGTTGTACATATCGATGGATAAGGGGTTCACAAGGACCGGGTAGGCGGTCATGCAGACCCCTTGGCTTGTCATCGCGTTCGAGGTGCCACAGTAGGAACCACGTGGGCAGGGTTCAGCAATACAATCCGCGGTACCGAAGATCGCTTCGTTTGCACATCGCCCCTCCATCGCTCCCCCGATCAATTCGGGGACACCGGTGTTCTGCGCACGAGCCCCAAGGGTCAAGCGACAGGCCGCAAAATCACAGACCTTTACGTCGGCTCCACATCGCCCTTTTCGGCAATGGGACCCATCTGGGCAAATCGACGAGGCGTCGCAGGGGATCGGTTGGCAGGTCAAACCATCGTTACATTCCTGATCCGCAGTACAGGTTGTAAAAGCCACTCCAATGGAGCAACGGCCCTGGCGACATTCCCCATTCGGTCCACACTGGGCATCAAAGGAACAACGACGACCAACCGTAAGAGTCGAGTCTTTACCGCTTATGGGACGGCAGGCGCCTCCCATACAGAGATGATCCGGAGGACAGCCAAGGTCACCGGTGCAGTCCGTATGGACTGCTATCGAGCGGAAGTCGGTCCAGTATTCGTGGCGACTGCACCAGGAATCCACGCAGTCGAAGCCTGTGGGACAATCGAGCTGCACATCACAGGGCAGCACCCGTGCCTTTTCTCGCGGCTCCTTGTCGGCTATTCCTCTCTCGCGCGTCTGGAGCTCTTCCCGAACAAGGGCCGGCGCGATTCCATCGAAGAAGGCCTCCCCATGCTTGGCTTCACCGAGAAAGGCCTCGCCCCCCCATAAGCGTGCCTGAAAGCGACTACGTTGTTTTGGATAGACCGCCTTCACCCCCGGAATCGCTGCCAGATCCGCGATGTGGTCCGACTCCACGGCCCGCCCCTGCAATTGGCCTTCGATCCCCAGTATATTCAATCGCTGTGGCTCTACCTCAACCTGATTCACCGGGAAATAGCGATTCAGAACCCTGTCCCGAACCCCCTGACCAAGTGCCACGAAAAACGAGAGCATGGCCACTCCAACCAGTATCCCCACCGAGGCAAAGATATAATGCTTGGGGTTTCTGCGCAGATTCTGCCCCAGAACGACGAGCGCACTGCCGATCCTCATGACTCCTCCTCGGGAGCCGAGTCGAGACGGCCATCACGTAAACGAAGAATACTATGGGCTCGGTCGGCGACCACCTGATCATGGGTTACCAGCACGATGGTCACACCAAGCTGCTCGTTCAGCTCTTCAAATAAACCCAGTATCGAATCCCCCGTAGCATCATCGAGAGCCCCTGTTGGCTCATCACAGAGTATCATTCGAGGCTGGTTGAATAATGCCCGCGCAATCGCAACACGCTGGCGCTCACCACCAGAGAGGTGAAGCGGTTTCCGCTGCTGCATACCATCGAGACCCACCCGCAATAACAGATGATTCGCCCGCTTCGTAAGTTCCTTTCGATCCGGCGAACCATTGCGTGCGAAGTGAGCCGGAAGGGCCACGTTCTGCAGAACACTCAGATGAGGGAGAAGATGAAAACTCTGATAGACAAACCCGACCGTCTGGTTCCGAAAGCCGGCCAGCTCGTTCCGCTTCATGCTTTTCACTTCGGAGTCGTTGAACCGAAGGCTACCGCCATAGTCTGTATCGAGAGCGCCAAGTAGATTCAGAACGGTCGTTTTTCCACTCCCTGACGGTCCCATAATGGCCAGATAGTCTTTCTCTCCGATGTCGAGGTCGAGACTGTGTAGTGCGGTCACAGTCCGGCCACCTTCCCGGTATTCTTTGGATAGATCCCGGGCCTGAATCAACGCCTTTGGGGCGGAACTCTCTGGGGTGGTGGACATCGTAGTGAAAAACCTGGTCGATGGGAGGAGCGGTCGAAACCGGTCAGTACATAAAATCGAAACGAATGGTAGTTGGTGCTCCTTCCTTGCCGACTTCCTTACGGAACGTCAGCTGATAGATGGAGCCCAGGAGTTGAAGGTGAAAGGTGGGCAGGCCGGCTCGCTCCAGATCACGGGTAAACCGAACCAATTGGCCGTAGCCACAGATACTGCAGCCTCGCCCCTCGAGGGTATCCTTCGCTCGAGCCGTCTGTGCACGCCGAATCAATGGGCTGCGTGTGCCTCGCCGCACCGACAGAAGGGAATCCAGATCATCCGGATGGCTAACGATATGGACAAACTCTTCATCCAGTACCATCCCGAACACACCTCCGCCGAAGGGTACGCGGATCACAAGTAGATCGTCCTGTTTCTGCACCTGGAGTTGTGGCAACCAGATACGGATCGCGCGAGCTATGGACATCCACGCCCGTCGCAATCCAGCCATATCCGCGACCTGGAATACCGCCCCAAGACGAAGCCCCGACACCAATTGTTCCAACGGATTCCGCTGTTGACGCAATGTTGCTACCGCAGAGCCCGGCATCAGGCCATAGCCCACAAGGGCGATTCTCCCCTCAAGGAATGGAAGGAGCAAAAGGGTGACATCTACCGGAAGACCAACACCAGGCACACGATGAACATTCTGTTTCGATAGCTTAAGTAGCGCGCCCAAGGCTTTGGGTTGGATACGTGTCTGCAACGAAAACATCGTGTCCAGGGGAAGTGTCGCAGCAAGCGCTGTATCTCCCGTCCCGGTTGCGACCTCAGAGAATAAGGGGATCGCTCCGGCAATCTCCCCTCGCGCTCCTAGAGACCGAAGCTCCACATGCTCTTTGGCCATCTCCACCGCATAACTTGATGCGATCAGTTGCTGCACCACCGGGTTTCCATCCGAACGAAGGGCCT
>MDTE01022515.1_pt1 | contig 30241 bp, 33 predicted proteins | sample 811231 | NCBI WGS metagenome assembly MDTE01 (sample SAMN05326651, study PRJNA326480) | marine metagenome | isolation source: seawater | place: Indian Ocean: Red Sea | collected 2010 | reverse complement strand
CACGCAGGGGGTCCAGGGTTCAAATCCTAGACCGCCCACCAAATCAAGCCCTTCTCTTATTGAGGAGGGCTTTTTGTATCTATTCTCGGTAAACTAATCCTAATGTAAATCAATTCAATGTTGACATACCTTGTAAACTAAATCATAAATAATAGCACAATTAGGACCCCAAACTAGGACCCCGCTGATGAAATAGGGTGGTATAACCTTATAAATGGGTAGGGGGCGAGTACCCCGATTGTGCTACCTATATATAGTTATATGTGGTATATTTTTTTTGGTCGTGAAAGGATTAATTAATGAAAACTAAGCTAATTTTTACAATCAATGGAATCATTCATATTATCATGGGTTCTTTTTTATGGATTGGAGCTAATATTATTGGAAAACCATTTACAAACAACTCGTTTCAATTAAAAGCACCTGGCGAAAACCTAACTGATGGAATACATATGGTTATTGCAAGTACAGTAGATACCGTAGGAGCATTCAATATTGGAATTGGGTTAATGCTATTAATCATAAGAAACATTAATGATTTAGAATCAGCTAAAAAACTTTTGATGGGTCATTTTTCTTTAATTATATCTGTATTAATTTTATCTCAATCATATAATCATTTCTTTTTAGGTGGCGGAGCACCATTACCTGTTTTAATATTATTAATTATATCGCTAAATCTTTCTTTATACGGTTTAAAGAGAGGCACTATCTAAGACTCAAGCAATTAGAAAAGATAAAAAAATTAATGCTAAACATATAGCTAAAGAATTTCTTAAAAGTTTAGGTATTTTACTCGCACTCGCCTTCGGTATATATTGTTATTCCTGAATTTTCAGCAAAACAAGAATTGGGAAAGTTCGCTCCGTTATAACCACAAACAGGTTCATAAACACCATCATCACAAATATTATCATTTACGTGGTATATATTTTTACAAGATAAAAAAATAAAATTAAAAAAAAATATTATTATAAAATTTTTAGAAAAAATTGATTTTATTCTTGTATATATTATTAAAAAAAAAATAAATTTGTTCACGTGTAATAAGTAGGGCTTGGTATATTTATCCACTATAATTTATTTTTATAACCAACCAATTAATTTCCACCAAATAGATACAAATCCAATCCATATAATAAGATGATAGATTGAAATGACAAATCCAAACTTAAACCATGATGGAGTATTTACATATCCGTTTCCAAAATAGATTATTATTGGACCTGATGAGTAATTAGTTAAACATCCACATAAATTAGAAAAATACCCTATTATACCTACAATAAAAAAAGGATTTAGAGTTGAAGAAGAAAATATTAAAAAAATAGAACCAACAAATGCAGCAATATGAGCTGTAAGCATTGAAAAAAAATACATCGAGTAAAAATATATCAAACTGACAATTAGAAGTATTAATAGGGGAGAAAAATCTTGAACTAAATATTGAATGTTATTAGCAAACCATTCAATAAACCCAGTATTTTTTAAACTTGTTGCTAATGTAATTAATCCACCAAGCCATATTAAACTATCCCAGGCTTTATGATTTTTTGTCATTTGATCCCATGAAACAGTTTTTGACAAGAGTAAAATTACTAAACCGAATAAAGCTACTGTTGTTGTTCCAAACCCATGAATTGGTTTTGATATCCATAAAATCAACATTGAAATTAAAACAAATGAAATTATTATTTCGTTTTTAGACCATTTTCCAATTGATTTTAACTGTTCTTTAACCTCATTTCTAATTTGTTTTGTTTCTTTAATTTCTGGTTTAGATAAATATTTAATAAGAATGGGTAGAAAAACCAGACTAATTGTTCCAGGTACTATGCTACCATAAACCCATGTTAGCCAATCAAATTCAATATTAAAAATATCTTTTGCTGCCTCAGAGACTAGTGGATTTGCTGCCATTCCAGTAAGAAACATTGCACCAGTTATCATATTTGCATGTGCTCCAACTAAATGTAAGTATCTTCCCGAAATTTCAGGGGATTTTTCAGGATATGAACCAAGTGTTTTTGATATAGATTTTACTATAGGTGCAAGAATTCCTCCACCTCTTGCTGTAACAGAAGGGACTAATGGACCTAAAATTAATTCAGCGATGCAAATTGCGTATCCTATACCAATAACAGTTTTCCCAAAAAAATGGATACATAAAAGTGATATTCTTTTACCAAGGCCAGAATCAATAATAATTCCTGATAATAAAAAAGCGATTGTAACAAGCCATGTTGATGAATTTCCATAACCACTAAGTGCTTCTTTTAATGAGATTACTTTAAATAAAATAGCTATAGTCAAACCACTAAGAACACTGACTGCCATTGGAAATAATCTGATCAATATAGATATAATAACAGAAATAAAGATAATAAACATATAAAATGCATTATCATCTAAACCATTGGGTGAATTTAAAGTTGAAAGAAAAAAACCAATAATAAATGGTGAAGTAATTTTAAGGTTTTTTATCATTTTTTTTACTTATGTTATTTCTCCAATTAAAAAAAAGAAAATTTGTTTTTCTTATCCAAATAAAAAAAATTACTCTTAATAAGCCAGCAATAAACATCCCAAGTAATAAATGTTCAAATTTTTGAAGTTTTAGAACAAATATTAAAAAAGAAATTATTAATGCGTAATAAATTAAACTTGATATAAATCTATAAATCATTGTTTCAACCTATGATCTTTTTTAAAATGAATTTAATAAAATCGTTTCTAATAATTTTTCTACTTCCACAAACTGGACATTTAGATAAAAAAGAAAAGTATTCTAAAATTTTTTTTCTTTTCCATTTATTTCCACATGTTAAACATTTCATTTTTATTATTAATTTATTTGGTAAACATTAACATATGTTGTTTGGGAAGTTTGTCAATTTGTTTTTCAAATTTCAAACCAACATTTTCCATTTCTGAAATTATTTGATCAATTGTCATTTTATGCAAAGGTTTTATCATTAATTTTTTATCTTCCCCTTTATACTCAACCAAAACAACTTTTCCATTTTTTTTAAGCATATTATATATATTTGACATTATTTCATAGGGAAATTCTAATTCATGATAGACATCTACCATTATTAAAATGTCTATTTTATTTTTTGGGAGGTTGGTTTTTTTACTTTCACCCAAAATAAATTTAACGTTATTAATATTATTTTTTTGGAGAATAAATTTATTTATATCATGCATTTCTTTTTGAATATCAATAGCATATACCAAACTACATTTAGGAGCAATCAATCTTGTAAAATATCCTGATCCAGAGCCAAAATCAGCAACAATATCAGATGATTTTAATTTTAAATTTTTAATTACCACTGATGGTTTTTCTTCAATTTCCCTTGAATTTCTTTCAAGCCATTCTGCACCCTGATGACCCATTATTTTACTTATTTCTCTTCCGAGATAGACTTTTCCAATTCCATCTCTTGCAGGAGTTTTATAAGTATAATTTTGTGCTAGTAAATATGAATTGACTATTATAAAGTAAAATATAATTCTTATTTTTTTTGTATAATTGAACATATAATTTTTTTAAAATAATAAATGAATTTAAATATAATTTGTCATTTTTGTTTTGAATCTTTTGAGGTGCAAATAGAATCAAATAATGAATTAACATCAGAAATTTGGGATTGTGAAATATGTTGTAATCCAAACTTAATTAAATATAAAATTAAAGATGACATAATAGAGCTTTTAGAAGTTTCAAGTGGTAATGATTAGTTATAAGGCATCATGTTTAGTTTTTCTTCCAGTTGTTCTTTTTCTCCATAATTTAAAGGATTTAAGTTTGAGATTTTTTCTCATTATTTTTATCACTTCATCTTGATTGATTCCAAATTGTTTTTCAATTGACTCGAAAGTAGTTCTATCTTCCCAAGCCATTTCAATTATTCTATGAATATCTTCTAGTGTAAATTTTTTTTTCGTTTTTTTTATCATAAATTTAATTAATACATATTACAATGCCTGAAGGACCAGAAACAAAAAAAATGGCTGATCAAATCAAATCAGCTCTTGTAGGGAAAAAAATATTAAAAACAACTTTCCTACATCATTCCTTATCAAAATTAGATAATAAAAATATAATTGTTAAAGATGTTTTATCAAAAGGTAAAGCCATACTAATTAGATTAAATAGAAATAAAACTATTATTACTCATAATCAACTTTATGGAAAATGGTCAGCTAATCTTATAAAAACACCCATAAGGCATAATAGAAGTTTAAGAATTGAATTCATTACTGAAAAAAAAGCAGTAAGGTTATGGTCAGCAACTGATATTGATATATTTGATTCTAATAATGAGGATCAACATTATTATTTAAAAAAAATTGGTCCTGATGTTTTAAATGAAAATGTAACATATAAATTGATTTTTGAGAGATTAATTTCAAAAAAGTTTAAAAATAGACAATTATATAGTTTGTTATTAGATCAAAGTTTTATAGCGGGGATAGGGAACTATTTAAGAACTGAAATACTTTTTTTTTCAGGATTAATGTATAATAATAAACCATCTTTATTGTCAAAATCAGATCAAATATTAATTTCTAAGAACATTAAAGAGATTTCTTTAAGATCATATGTTCAAAAAGGTATTACAATTTCCAAGCTAGAAGAATTAAAATATAAAAGAGATAGAAAATATAGAAAAAATAGATTTATGGTGTTTGCCAGACAAGGAAGGCCATGTTTTATCTGTTTGAATGAAATCAGTAAAAAAAAAATAGGAGGAAGAAGAATTTATTTTTGTAATAAATGTCAAAACTAATAAATGATTATTAACAATTTGAATTTTTTTTAACACAATGAACCAAGATTTTTATTTACATTATTTTATATCAGGAGTTATTTTAGGAATAATTATTTTTCAAACCGCTATTATTGCTCCAACCACATTTAAAAAATTATCTAATGATTATATAAAGATTTTTTTAAGATCAATCTTTCCCAAATTTTTTTTAATTATTATTTTATTTAGTTTATTGTCTTTAATAATTGCAATTATTTTTAGTTCACCTTCTTTTTTTATAATATTAATTAATTTCATATCACTATCACTTGGTCTTTTATGTTATTCTTTGATACCAATTACGAATAAATCTAAAGATCAAAAAAATGAAAAATTATTTAAACTTTTGCATAAAATTAGTGTAGTGTCTACTCTAATAATTTTATTAATTAATTTTTTAATCATTTTTTTAGTTTAGATTTAAAGATGGTAATAATTATAATTTTAATATTATTTTTTATTTTTACGTTTTTACTTCCAATCAATATTTCAAAAAAAAATAGTATTTTTTTTACAATGCTTGCAATTTTTATTGGTTATCTTCCAATACTAGTTGATGCAACTGAAACTCATTTGCATAATCCTAACTGGTCATCACATGCTAGACTTCATCTAGCATGGTTGCTATCAACCAATTTTATAATTACAACATTTGCAATTTTATTATGTTGGATTAAAAATTTAAAGATTATTTCATTAATTATATTATTTTCTATTTTAGGTGGATATTATTTTTCAATTTTTACTAGACATCTTTATGGTGGAACAATTAATGAACCTGGTGGTGTTGAAGACACAATAATGGGGGTTGAAGCAGGTATTTTCTTTTTTACAAGTTTGACATTTTTTTGGATTATAAATTTTTTAAGTGTTTATTTTTTTGAGTTTAGAAATAAACGCAAACAAACTTAAATTTTAATTATGAAATTTATATTATTTATTTCTTTTATATTATTTCTGTCTTGTTCAAATAATAATGAAAATTTAAAAAATAATGAACACTCTCCTCATGAATCAATATATTCTGATCTAAACCAAACCTTAAATCATAGCGGTCAAAATAGGAATTATTTACTATACATACCTGATTCGTATGTAGACTCGATTAAATATCCTATATTGATGAATTTTCATGGTGGAGGTGGAGATGCTCAAAGTCAACTTTATATATCAGACATGAGATCTTTAGCTAATTCTGAAAATTTTATTCTAGTATATCCTAATGGATCAGATAATATTGAATCGGGTGGTAGAATCTGGAATACTTTATTACCTTCTGATTTCAATAAAACTGATGCTGACGATTTCGGATTTATAGCTGCAGTAATTGATGATATTGATTCAAATTATAACATTGACACAACAAGAGTATATGCAACAGGTTATTCAAATGGAGGAGGTTTTGCTTATTCTTTAGCTTGTTATTTATCTAATAAAATAGCTGCAGTTGCACCTGTTTCTGGATTGATGTGGGATGAAGCTGTTGAACAATGTAATCCAACACATCCTACTTCATTAATTTCATTTAACGGCACGTCTGATTTTGAGAGACCTTATAATGGTATGGATTATATGTCATCAGTTAACGAAATACTTAATTATTGGGTGGAATTCAATGATACTGATAGTATTCCAATAATTACATCATTTCAGTCAAGCGGTTTAGAAACTGAACATCACATTTATGAAAGTGGCTTAAATAATGTTTCTATTGAGCACTATAAATTTATTAATGGTGGACATCACTGGTTTGAAATGGATAATGATGGTCTAAATATAGATGAAATTATTTGGAATTTTGTTTCTAAGTACGATTTAAATGGATTGATTGAGTAAATTAAATTAATCTTATTGAAAAAACTAATTGCCATGCATTAGTTTTCTGATCTACAACTTCACCTTCATTGTTAAAAAGCTGTCCAGATATTGTATAAGGTTTCTGTATAGATAAAGAATGTGCGCCATATTTTGAGTTAAATAAAAATGATATACTTGGAGCAATAGTAATTGATTCAGAATTTGGTGTAAATTTATTATTCCAATAACTCTTGCCAGTTTGATAATAACTTAATCCATATCCAATTGATGAATCGATTTTATCAAATCTTTTATAAGTGGATGATAATCTTAGAATTAATCTAGATGATGGTAAAAATCCATATTGATTTTCATGAAGTGGATTTTCGTATAAAATAAATCCTCCAATAAACATAGGGTTTCTATTTCTTTTATAAAAAATTTGTGCTTCAAAATTTGAATTATAAGTTCCATTACTTAAACTAAAATGTCGGTGTTCCTTAATAGAATTTTCGTTCAAAAAAAATGGATCTGAAGTTAATTCACTATTAGATGGAATAGTTAGACCAAAACCCCCAAAAACTCTAAATCCTTCTTGCATACCTGTATTTTTAAAAATATATCTCAACATAATTTTTGAATCACCGAGAATACCACCATTTGCGTTTGCAAAATCTGATAAACTATTTTCAGATCTGTGATGCAATGAATGTTTACCAGTTTTCCATATCATATTTCTTACACCTATAGTTGTGTTTAATACCAAATTTAATTTGTTATTAATACCATAAATGATATTCGGTAATAAAATATAACCATTAAGACTTCCTTGATGTATATAATCTTCGCTACCTATTGCACCATGTGACCACTGTACATTGGTTATTTGAGTTTGAGCTCCATAATATACCACTCCTTTGTTTGCCCCAATTCCTTTATCTGCCTCACCAACTGGCAAGGATGGATTACTTCAAAGGGAACATTGGCTATATAAAGAAGATATAATAAGAAATGTTAAAAAGAATAGTATATTCATATATTAGATTTTAACATTTTTTATATGTAAAATCAAAAAAATATACTTAACATTTTTTAAATAGGAGATAAATTAAAACTATGAATTCTAGAATTGCAAATTTAATTAACTCAACAAGTTTAATTTTAATTGGTCTTTGGGGATATTTATCAGTATCATCTTTTACTGCACTGATTCCTGTAGCATTTGGAATTGGATTAATTTTATGTGATAGTGGTTTAAAAAATCATAATAAGCTCATTGCTCATATTGCTGTTTCGTTAACTTTGATTATCTTATTAGCATTAATTGGTATGAGACTTCCAAAATCTATTTCAGATGGTGGAGTAGGACTTATAAGAGTGATTTTAATGATATCAACATCAGTTTTAGCAATGATTTATTTTGTCAAAAGTTTTATTGATGCTAGAAAAGAAAAAAAATAAATTTTAAATATATTGTTTTTGAAAATGTTTTGTTTAACTATTATGTTTAATTGGATTAATTGTTTTTTTTAATGATAGATCCATTCATAGAAAATCTTTTTTTTATTGGTCATTTTGTTCAATGGTTTATAATTGGTTACTTTTTTTTAAGTAACTGGATAATATTCTTCATATTATCGATTGGTTGGGAAATACTTGAGTTTTTTATATCTGTTTTTAGTGATAACAACTTAATTGTAAAATTAACAAAGGAAACTCCGCTTAATAAATTTTTAGATCTTATTGTAAATACTATAGCTTTTTATCTAGCCAAAATTCTTAAAAGTAGAAATGCTGAAAAAAATAAATAAAAAAATTATCTCTAATTTTTTTATTTTTTTAAAAGGTGTAGCAATGGGAGCAGCTGATATCATTCCAGGTGTTTCAGGAGGAACTATTGCATTTATTACAGGAATATATGAGGAATTAATTGATTAAATCAATTCATTTGATTTAAAACTAATAAAAACTTTTCAAAATCAGGGTATTAAAGGAGTATTTAAAAAAATTAATGGCAATTTTTTATTTTTTTTATTTTCAGGTATTTTGATAAGTATTTTTTCATTAGCAAATATTATTGTTTATCTAATTGATGATCATACAATTAAAATTTGGAGTTTCTTTTTTGGATTAGTAAGTGCAAGTATATGGGTAGTTGGAAAAAATATAAAAAAATGGAATAAAAAATTATCTTTTATTTTTATGTTAAGTTCTATTTTTGCTTTTTTTATAACTCAATTATCTCCTATTTCAAATATTGAAAAATCATGGTTTATATTTTTTTCTGGATTTATAGGAATCTGTGCAATGGTTTTACCAGGAATTTCAGGCAGTTTTATTTTACTTATTTTAGGTTCTTATGAAACAATTATTGAAGCAATTAAATTTAGAGACTTCTCAATTTTATTAATTTTTGGTTTAGGTGCTATACTCGGTATGCTTTCATTTGCTAAATTTTTAAAATTATTATTTAAAAAATACTATAATATTATTATTACAATAATGACTGGTTTTTTACTAGGATCTATTCACAAACTCTGGCCTTGGAAAATTAATTATGGTGATCCAATATATATTAATTCGGAAGGTGAAATAGATTATTTGCAAAGAAATATATCACCTTTTTCTTATTCTGGAGATCCTCAACTTGTATTTTCTTTATTATTTTTTTCAATTGCAGTTTTGATTGTCTGTTTTTTTGAATTAAAAAAAGAAAATAAATAGTCAATTTTTTATTTGATTGATTTAATATCAATATTATTTTTTTCTATGTCAAAAACACATTACAAAAAGAAAATTTGGACTTTCTCTGGCATGCTTTTCGATCATAAGAAATTATTTAATATGATTCCTGATTTATTAGGTGCTTATGTTGGAGAAAATTCTATTGAACCTAAACTAACTGAATCTATAATGTTGACTTTAAATTCAGTGAATAAATGTTTTTATTGTGATGGTTTGCATGGTGAATTAGCTAGAGTATCTGGTTTAAACGGATATCAGGTTTTAAGGGTTGCTAAAACAGAACAAGAATGTTTGAATATTATGAACGATAACGCTGTTTCTTTTGCTAGATCTTTCGCTTTAAATGATGGTTTTGGAAAAGTTTTTGATGTAGAATATAAAAATCTAATTAAATCTGAAGGTGAAGATAAAGCAAAATCTATTCTTGCATTATGTTTATTTTTACATTGGGGAAGCTTAGGTGGAAATACAATTAATGCATTTATTAATAGGTTTTTTGGAAAACCAAAAGAAAATTCATCTTTTATTTTTGAAGTATTATTTTTTGCTTACTATATCATTCTTTTTTTAATTATCATTGCTTTTAGTTCTTTTTTAAGAATTCTTCCTAAAGTTCCAAAATTTATAAGTTCATTATTTGGTGTTATATTAACTTTTGTTGCGAGTGTTTGGATTATCCCATTAGGACTAGTTAGTTATTTATTTTCTCCTAAACATTCAATTTTATCTACTGATTTTTAAAAAAATCTTATAATTCTATAACAGGTTTTCCTATAGCATCTTTTTTAATTTCAATTCCCAAACCAGGTTTTTTTGATGCTTTCATTTTACCATTTTTTCTTATTGGAGCACCCTTAGCTGTACTAGTTGTTACATAACTATTAAAATCTGTAGTTGAAAAAAGATATTTTTCAGGTGTGCTTTGAGCTAAATGAGCAATTGCTGATGTAATAACATCACCACCCCATGTATCTTCAATTGTCATAGCAATCCCTAGTTTAACACATAAATTTCTTGCCAAGATTGATTTAGTTAATCCACCAAACTTGCTTATTTTAATATTAACTACATCCATAGCATTTTCCATATAACCTTTAATAAGAATATTAATGTCGTTTATATTTTCATCTAAGATAAATGGATTAGATGTTGATTTTCTAATTGCTTTACATTCTTGATAACTAAGGCATGGCTGTTCGATATACACATCTAAATTTTCAACGCTTTTCACAACTCTCATGGCATCATGCATTAACCAACCGGTATTTGCATCAGCAACTAATTTATCTTTTTTGTCAAGTATATTAGAAACCAGTTGAATTCTTTCAATGTCTTGGTCTGCATCTCCACCAACTTTTAATTGAAATTTAGTATAACCCATATCTTTATATTTTTTTACATTATTTGCCATTTCATCTGGTTCCATTTGAGATATTGCCCTATATAAAATTAGGTCTTCACCAAATCTTCCCCCAATAAGTTCACATAAAGACATATTTAGAAATTTTCCTTTTATATCCCAACAAGCAATATCTATAGCAGATTTTACATACGGATGACCTTTTAAATATTTATCCATTATTAAATTTAATTTTTCAGATTCAAGTGGGTTCTCATTGATCAATTTGGGACCAATTTCTTTTATTCCTGATCTTACCCCTAATGCATACGATGGCAAATAAACTGGTCCAAGGGGACAACATTCGCCATATCCTAATATTCCATTATCTGTTTCAATTTCAACTATTGTAGAATCAAATGTTTCAACAAATTTTCCACCAGACCATTTATATTTTTTTTCAACGAGTGGCAAATCTACTTGGTATACATTAATTTTTTTAATTTTCATTTTTTCTTCATCCTTTATAAATAAATTTTATAATACAAGTGTTTCTTATTTAAAATCAAATTATATTTAATAACATATTGGGTGATACTTTACTATGATTAATATAATTCTAATTTTATTGGGAATCTGTACTTTTGTTTTTTCTATAATTTTTATTTATGACTTATCTAAGAAAAAAAATAAATATGAATCAAATACAAGTTATTCTAAAACCGGATTAATAGGTTTGGTCACTGTTTTTTTTGACACTTTAGGAATTGGTAGTTTTGCACCTACTACATCATTATTTAAAGCAACCAATCAAGTAGAAAATGAATTTATTCCAGGTACTTTAAATGTAGCTACTTCAATTCCAGTATTTATTATGGCTTTTATTTTTATATCAAGTATTAAGGTTGAGGCAATTACTCTTTTTTCAATGATTTTTTCTGCAATGATAGGTAGTATGTTTGCTGCTTCAATGTTTAAAAAGTTTTCAAAAGACGTTGTAAAATTAATTCTTGGAATAGCATTATTATTTACTTCAATATTAATGACTCTTGGACAATTTGATATAATAGACTCCCTGGGAGTTGGAAATGAAATTGGTTTAAAAGGAAATAAATTAATTTTTGCTGTTATTTTAAATGCAATTTTTGGTGGTTTTCAAGCTTTTGGACTTGGAATGTATGCACCTAGTATGGCTTTAGTATATTTTTTAGGGTTATCACCTGAAGTAGCATATCCAATAATGATGGGTTCTTCTGCTTTTGCATTATTTTCTGCTTCAACAAAGTATATATTTGATGATAATTATAATAAAAAAGCTTCAATTTCGATTTCGATTTTTGGTACAGTTGGTGTATTGATTGCAGCATATATCGTAAAATCACTTCCAATATATTATTTAACATGGTTAGTTATTATTGTAATCATATATACATCTTTTTCATTATTAATTTCAAAAAAAAAATAGATAGGAAATTATATGAGTTCATTATGGACAGGTGTTTATCCTGCATTAACAACAAATTTTCACAAAGATAATTCTCTAGACATTGATTCTTTCATTAAAAATTTGGACTTTCAAATTCAATCTGGAATTCATGGATGTGTTATTGCTGGGAGTCTAGGAGAAGCAAGCACATTAACTCTTGATGAAAAAAATATTTTACTTGAAGCCGTTATAAATAATTTTTCCAAAAAACTACCTATAATTATGAACATTGCTGAACAATCTACTTCCGAAGCTGTGAAAGCAGCTCAAAATGCAGAATCTTTAGGAGCAAATGGAATTATGATGTTGCCACCAATGAGATATTTTGCTGATAGTAGAGAAACGATTGAATTTTATAAATCAGTATGTCAATCAACAAGTCTTCCAATAATGACATATAATAACCCTTATGATTATAAGATTGAAATAACATTAGAAATGTTTGAAAAATTATTGAAATTTAAAAATATTGAAGCTGTAAAAGAATCCACAAGAGATGTTACAAATGTTACAAGATTAAGAAATGCATTTGGAACTGACTTAAAAATTTTATGTGGAGTTGACACTTTGGCTTTAGAAGAATTAGTTTTGGGAGCTGATGGATGGGTCGCTGGTTTGGTTGATGCATTTCCACAAGAAACTGTAAAGATTTATAACCTTGTAAAAGAAAATAAATTAGAACAAGCTAGAGAGATTTACAGGTGGTTTATGCCATTACTAGAATTAGATATTCATCCTAAACTTGTTCAAAATATTAAATTAGCAGAAACTGTAAATGGTATAGGAACTGAACATGTACGTCCCCCAAGATTACCTCTTATAGGAGATGAAAGATTGAGTGTGATGAACATAATTAATGATGCTATAAATACAAGACCAAAAATCAAGGTATAATAATGACAAAAATAATTGAATCTAATATAATTGGATATGAATTGAGTAATCTTGGAAAAGAATATACTTTATCAGTAGATCCAACAAATAATCAGAAATTAAGTGAAAAATTTTCTAATGCTACCTTAGATGAAATTAATTATGCAATAAAGAAATCAAAAGAGGCTTTTAATTTATATAAACAAATTCCCTCAAAGGAAAGAGCATATTTTCTTGAAACTATTGCAGATAATATTATGGAACTAGGTGATGGTCTTATTAATAGAGTTCAAAAAGAGACTGCTCTTACAGAACAAAGAATTATTGGTGAAAGGGGTAGAACTGTTGGTCAACTAAAATTATTTGCAGAATTAATTAAAGATGGTTCTTGGGTTGATGCATCAATAGATTTAGCAGAACCATGGCGTAATCCTATTCCAAAACCAGATTTAAGAAAAAAATTACATCCTTTAGGTCCGGTAGTTGTATTTGCAGCAAGTAATTTCCCATTAGCATACTCAACTGCAGGTGGCGATTCAGCATCTGCATTAGCTGCAGGAAATACTTTGATTGTAAAAGCACATGGTTCTCATCCTGGAACAAGTTCTCTTATAGGTGAAGCTATAATGGAAGCAGCAAAAAAATGTGGAATGCCAGATGGTGTTTTCTCCTTATTGCATGGCTCTGGATCATTTGTCGGACAAAATTTAATTAAACATCCAGATATTAAAGCAGGTGGTTTTACCGGTTCTGAAAAAGCTGGTATGATTCTACATAAAATTGCAAATGATAGAGATGAGCCAATTCCTTTTTTTGCTGAAATGGGAAGTATTAATCCAGTGTTAATTTTAGATTCAGCTTTAAACCAAGATACAATTGATTTGTTAGTTGGTTCAGTCACTCTAGGAGTTGGTCAATTTTGCACTAATCCTGGATTGATAATTTGTAAACAAAATGAAAAACTTGATAATTTTATAAAATTATTTTCTTCAAAAATTAATACTGTTAAACCTGAGACAATGTTAAACCCAAATATTTGTGCAACTTATAATAATTCTATCAAAAATATTGTTGATGAATCATTGATAAAAATAGAAGGAATATTTGATGAAGTAAATGATACCAATAAAGCTATTTCTATGATTGGCTCCATCGATGGAGAAGTTTTTTTGAAAAATAATCAACTAAAAAATGAAGTTTTTGGTCCTTTTAGTTTAATTGTAAAGTGTAAAAATATTGAAGAAATAAATAAAGTAATTTTATCCATTGGTGGCCAATTAACAGGATCGATTTTTGCAGATGAAATTGAATTAAAATCAATATCTAACACAATCGATTTATTAAAATTAAAAGTTGGAAGAATAATATATAATGGAGTTCCTACTGGAGTTGAAGTTTGCACATCAATGCATCATGGAGGACCATTTCCTTCATCTTCAGATTCAAGATTTACTGCAGTTGGTTCAGATGCAATAAAAAGATTTGCAAGACCAATTTCGTATCAATCCTTTCCACAAGATATGCTTCCAGATGAATTAAAAGATGAAAATCCTTTGAATATCTTAAGAAATGTCAATGGTACGTTAACTAAAAATAAAATCTAATTAGAGTTAATTGGTTTGATAAACATTAATATTTTTTATATAAGGTTGGTATTAATTATTATATGGTTTATCTTTGACTAGTTAATAAAAAATATTTTAATATTTGATTGGGGTAAAAATGCTAAATATATTTTATAAATTCTCTTATTTTCTGTTATTCATAATTTTTTTTAATGTAAATCTTTTTTCGAATCCAATTAGAGTACTTTTTTTAGGACATGATTCAGATCATCATAATTCAAATGAATATTTTCCAATTTTAAGCAAAAGTTTTGGAGTTGATGCAATATATTTTGATTATACAACTAGTCTTGAAACTGCATTAGGTGATTTTAATCATTTAAATAAGTTTGATGCATTATTGATTTACGGAAACCATGAAAAAATTGAGCCTCATCAATGGAAAAATTTAAATTCATTCGTTAAAAAAGGAGGGGGGTTTCTTCCAATTCATTCAGCTAGCTGGTGTTTTGCAAATGAACCAAGATATGATAAGCTTGTTGGGGGAAGGTTTGAAAGTCATTTAGATGGAGTTTTTAGTCCAAGAATTATTGATTTTAATCATGAAATTACTAAAGATTTAGCACCCTATAATGAATGGGATGAGACATATTTTCATATAAATCATAATAAGAAAAATAGAAAAGTATTAATGGTACGAGATGTTATGCCAGGTGATCCTAATAAAGATCCTGAACCTTGGACTTGGATAAGAACACATGGTAAAGGAAGAGTTTTTTATACTGCATCTGGTCATGATGAGAGAGTTTGGTCAAGTAAAAACTTTCAAAATCTTATTAAAAACGGAATATTATGGTCAGTTGGTGACAACGTCAAAAAAAAATATAATCAGTTTTTACTTAGTAGAGAAAATTTATTTTATGAAGAAAGAGAAAATATTCCAAATTATGAAAAAAGAGAAAAACCTTTAAGTTATCAGTTGCCTCTTTCTCCTGAAGAGAGTATGAAATATACTCAAGCTCCAATAGACTTTGAATTAACTGTTTTTGCTAGTGAACCTCAAATAATTAACCCCATATATATGCAATGGGATGAAAAAGGAAGATTGTGGGTAGCTGAATCAATTGATTATCCAAATGATATTTCTGAAGATAGAAAAGGGAATGATAGAATTAAAATTTTAGAAGACACTAATGGTGATGGGAAAGCTGATAAATCTACTATTTTTGTTGAAGGATTAAATATATTAACATCATTTACTTTTGGAAATGATGGTGTGATAGTTGCACATGCTCCTGATTTATTATTTTTTAAAGATGAAAATGGAGATGATGTTGCAGACCATAAAGAAGTATTATTATCTGGTTTTGGTATATATGATACTCATGCTGGTCCAAGTAATCTTAGATATGGATTTGATAATTGGATTTATGGAACTGTAGGTTACTCCGGTTTTAATGCAATTATTAATGATAATGAACATGATTTTTCAATGGGAATTTTTAGATTTAAACCAGATGGTTCTAAAATAGAATTTTTATATCAATTTAATAATAACACTTGGGGTTTAGGATTTACTGAATCTGGTGATGTTTTTGGATCTACAGCAAATGGTAACCCTAGCTTTTTTGGTGGAATTCCATCAAATGTTTACGAAGAATTTTATGATAGTTTAAAAATAAAGTTAGATGAAATTCAAAAACAAATTGATCTAGGTGAAATAAGTGAGGAAGACGGAAGAGGTCAAATGTTTTGGTTGGGTACTGAGCTAAAAAACTCTATTGGAATGAGTGCTAAAATGATAGCTAACTCTGCAACATTTTATCCCATTACACCAAATATTCGTCAAGTTGATTGGTTTGGAAGTTATACATCCGCTGCAGGACATTCTTTTGCAACTTCAAGTGGTTTTCCAAAATCATGGAGAAATTCTAGAGCTTTTGTTTGTGGGCCAACAGGTCATTTGTTGGGAATGTATGATATCAAACAGAAAGGGTCTGGTTTTGAGGCAATCAATAAATTCAGTTTTGTAGCTAGTGCTGATGAATGGTTTTCACCAGTTGCTGCTGAAGTTGGGCCTGATGGAAATTTATGGATTGCAGATTGGTACAATTTCATTATACAGCACAATCCAACTCCTGATTTAGATTTTGGAGGATATAACGGAGAAAATGGAATTGGAAATGCACATATTAATCCAAATAGAGATAAAATGCATGGTAGAATTTATAAAGTAAATTATATTAAAAATAATTATGAAAAATCTAATTATAATGATCTAAAAAATAATGAAGAATTACTTGATGCATTAAATGATGATAATTTATTTTGGAGACTTACTGCACAACGTTTAATTGTAGAAAAAAATAATATATCTATTACTAATGAACTTAAAAATTTTGTTTTAAGTGAAAGAAAAAATGTTTCAATTCACGCATTATGGGCTCTTAAAGGATTAGACCAATTAGACAAAAAAACTCATATACATGCATTAAAAAGTAAAAATACTGAATTAATAAAAAATGCAATTAAAGCATTAAGTAAAGATTATGAACATCAAGAATTATTTTTTGAAAGTAATGTGTTATTTAATGAAAATCCTCAAATAAGGCTGATAGCGTTAACTCAATTATTAACCTATGAAAAAAATAAAGAAATTATTGATTTAATTAAAAAAATAAAAAATGATCATAGAAATAAAGATGATGAATGGATTAAAATAGCTTTAAATACACTGGAAAAATTAAAAAATTGATATGTGTTCTTTAATCTTAAGTACATGTAAATTTATTTAAATAAATATTGTAAAGTTTGATTAACATATGATTTTATCAGGAATTGAAATTAGTAATAGATTAGGAAAAGATATTATAATTGACCCATTTGAGTCTAATCAATTAAATCCTAACAGTTATAATTTAAAATTACATAATGAACTTTTAGTATATGATTCTCCTGTTCTTGATATGAAAAAAAAGAACAAAGCAACTAAAATAACTATACCAGAAGAGGGTCTTTTACTTGATTCACGAAAGTTATATTTAGGAAGAACTCTTGAATATACCGAAACACACAACTTGGTTCCAATGCTTGAAGGAAGATCATCAATAGGACGATTGGGCTTATTTGTTCACATAACAGCTGGTTTTGGAGATGTAGGTTTTAAGGGATATTGGACTTTAGAAATATTTTGTGTGCAACCAATAAGAGTATATCCTAATACAGAAATTTGTCAAATATTTTATCATTCAATTGAGGGTCAATACAAGTCTTATGAAGGTGGAAAATATCAAGCTAATAAAGATATTCAAACTAGCATGTTATATAAGGATTTTGAAGATAAATAAATGGATTTTGAAAGTTTAAAAAACAATTTACAAATTCTTGATGGGACTGATAGAACTTCATATTTGATAGATTTGGCAAAAAAAAGTAATGGTATTCCAAATAATGAGAAAAATAATGATAATAGAATATGGGGATGTGCATCAATTTCATTTTTGAAAGTTAAAAATATAGAACCTGTTGTAAATATAAATACAGATTCTGAATCTGTATTGGTAAAAGGTTTATTATTTATTTTAGATTGTTATGTAAATGGTAAAAAATCGAATGAAATTTTATCTATCAATGAAAAAGACTTGATGGAAGAAATAGGTATGAAGAATATTGTTACCTCTCAAAGAATGAATGGTTTTTATTCCGCAATTGTTTTATTAAAAAAACATATAACAGAAAATTTAAATTTAAAATAATAGTGAAATTTTATTTATTATTAATACTTTCATTTTTTACTTTTACATGTTCATCGAAGGAGCAACTTCCTAATGTAATTTTCATTTTAGCTGATGATTTAGGTTATGGGGATGTAGGCGTGTACAATTCTAACTCAAAAATTCCAACTCCTAATTTAGATAGAATGGCAAAAGAAGGAATGATGTTTACTGATGCTCATAGTCCTTCAACAGTATGTACACCAACAAGATATAGTCTACTTACAGGTAGAATGGCATTTAGAACAGGTAAAGTAGGTGTTTTTAACACTCCAGGTGGACCTTCAATGATTGAAAAAGAAAGGTTAACTATTGGTAAAATGCTTCAATCAAAAGGTTATAAAACGGCTGTTGTAGGAAAATGGCATTTAGGATTAACATTTTTTGATAAAGATGGTAAACATATTCGTGAGGGCGGAATAGAAGCAGTACAAAGAATAGATTTTTCTCAGAAAATACCTGACTCACCTCTTTCTAGAGGTTTTGATTATTTTTTTGGTACTCCCAATTGTCCTACAACCGACCAACTTTATGCTTATATGGAAGGAGATAGTTTTCCCGTTCCACCTAATATGCTTCTTGATAAAGCACCATTACCAAAACACATTTATTCTTTAGATAATGATTATGGAATGATAGCTCCAGATTTTGATTTAGAGGAAGTTGATAATAAATTTTTATCAAAGAGCATTCAGTTTATAGAAAATCATTCTAAAACTTCTAAAAGTCAACCTTTCTTTTTATTTCATTCTGCTCAAGCTGTTCATTTACCATCATTTCCTTCAGATGAGTTTAAAGGGAAAACATCTTTTGGTCCACATGGAGATTTTATTTTTCAGTTAGATCATATTGTAGGTGAAATAATTAAGACTGTAAATGATAATGGTTTTGGAGATAACACACTTATTATTTTTTCTAGTGATAACGGTCCTGAGGTACCTACTGTTGTAAATATGAGAAAAGATTATAATCATGATGGTGCTTATCCTTTAAGAGGAGTAAAAAGAGATAACTGGGAAGGCGGTCATAGAGTTCCATTTATTGCATATTGGCCAGGTAAAATTAAACCAGGTAATGTTTCTAATCAGATGACCTCACTTACTGATTTAATGGCAACTTTAGCAGATATTATTGATTTTGATTTACCAAATGATGCTGGAGAGGATAGTTATAGTATTTTGCCCATATTTTTGGGTAAAGGTGAAGAAATTAGAAAATATATGATACAACAATCAATTGAACCACCTGGCTCTAACATTGTAAGATTATCGATTAGAAAAGGACCATGGAAATATCTTGATCATACAGGTTCTGGCGGAAATCAATATACTAATAATGATGATTACTGGAGTATGCCAATTGAAAAAAATATTCCAGATGATTTGACTGGAGCTCCTGGTCAATTATATAATTTAAATTGGGATTTAGGAGAAACAAAAAATTTGTATTTTGAATATCCAAAAATAAGAGATGAATTAATAAAAAAACTTAATGAATTCAAGAAATCAGGTAGAAGTACAGATTTGAAAGAAATAACTGAAGTTGATTTAAAAAAATATGAACCAAGAAAATTTGTTAGTTCAGAAAATGATACCATTAATTATAGATTATTCGTTCCTGAGAATTATGATTCTAGTAAAAAGTATCCATTGATTTTATTTCATCATGGTGCAGGTGGTTTAGGAAATGATAATATAAAACATCTTGAAAGTCCTCTTATTTCAGAATGGGCTGGGAAAGAAAGACAAATGAGAAACCCTTCATTTATCTTAGCACCTCAAATTCCAATAACTAAAAATTTTATTGGTGAAAATGGAAAACCAAGGACTGGTATTATGAAAGTTCATATTACAGCAATTCATGAAATTATTGATAATCTTGAAGAAGAATTTTCAATTGATACTAATAGAGAATATATTACAGGACTTTCAATGGGGGGTGAGTGTACATGGTTATCTTTAATTGAAAGACCTGATCGATTTGCTGCTGCTGTTCCTATTTGTGGAGGAGATTGGATCATTGATATGAAAGCCAAGGAAATTGGAGAGAAATTTTCAAAATTACCAATTTGGGTTTTTCATGGAGATGAGGATGAAATTGTATCTGTGGAAGTATCTAGAAAATTTGTAAAAGCATTACAAGATGCTGGTGGTAATCCTAAATATACTGAATATAAGGGAGTTGATCACGATAGTTGGTCATTAGCTTATAGAGATAATGAATTGATAGATTGGTTTTTTTCTCAATCAAAAATAAAAAATTAATTAATCCTCTAATTCAAAACTTTCTTCAAATTCATATTCTTTATCGTCAATTATTTCTTTAGTTAAGTCATCTTTTCCAGCACATTTTTTCCAATGATAACTTAAAAAATTATGAATTTTCATAATTTCAATTTGCACATCATTAAGTATTGATTCAATATTTTTTCTGTGATTTATTTTTAAAGAATCAATACTTTCTCTTGCAGTTTCTTTATCAACCTCTCCAACTTCAATTTGATTTTTTAAATTAAGCATTAAATCTTCAAAGTCTTTTTGAAAAGCCTTTAATGATTCAATTTGATTATCAGATAATCCAAGAGCATCGTTTTTTGCTTCTTCCATTGCTAAATAAAATGCATCTTTTTCTTTTGCTCTTTGAGCCTTCATTTCAATTAACTGTATTTTTTGGTCATCTGTCAATAGATCATCTATTGCTTGATTCATTAATGAATAGTTTTCTTCAATCTCTGATTCTACATCTTCTTTGGAAATTTCTCCAGATTCCACTCTATTTTTAATTGAATCCATCCTGTTCATAAAATTTTCTACAATTAAATTATATTCAATCATTTGATTTTCAGTTATAATCTCAAATAAATCTTTTTCACCTTGGTTATGACCATTATTATTTTTTTCATCTCTTTCAAATTCATTATTTTTTTGTTTATATTTATTTTTTTTATGATTTTTATTTTCAACTTTCATAAAAATTTCTGCTTTTTCTTCACTATTTAGATTTGATTGCATATCTGCAGCTAAATACCATAAAAAACCGGGTTCTCTGTCTTTATCGAGTTTATTTTTTACTCCAAATTCATTAATCCCATTTCTTAGTTTATTTGTACTATTTCTAGAAAGTGAGATATCTTCTTCAATACTTTTTGAAAAAAACTCAAGTTCTTGTGAATCAATAGCTATTTCATCTTTATTTTGAAGAAGATTTTCGCATCCCATTAGCAAAAAGAATGAGAATCCTATTAATAAAATTTTTATACGTTTTTTATACATAATTTTACCTGACCTTTAATATTTATATGCATTTTATCGTAAAAAGTTCAAATTTTTTATTCACCGATTTTAAAATCATTTGACGGTGTACCCATTAAGCATCTCGGTATATTCGGCCAGTTATTTGCAATTATATAATAATATGTTCCATCAGGATATTCTGGAGTAATTCCTGTTCTTCCATTACACGAATCTAAGTCTCCTAAATTATTTACAAACTCATAATCGTTTGTATAAACACCAGAATATTCACCGCATGGTGCACTCTCTCCATCACCAGGTCTATCACCAGATTTTAATCTGTAACTAGTTTTCAAATCAATAATTTTAGAATTTATATCTTCAGGGTCAGAATATCCATATCTATAATAAATGGGAAAACCATCAGCTGCATACCCAACTAATAACATTTCATTTTCATTAGTGACTAAAGTTTCTAGGTATAATTTTGGTATACCATGATAATGATATTTTCCAGTTGGTTGAACATGAGCATTATTGCAATCAAGTCCAATATCAACCATTGAAGCTTCTAAATTCCAATCCCAGTTAACATTATCGGGAAAATTTCCTGGTCTACCAGTATGTGGCCATGGTTCTGCTGCAATTGGATCAATTTCAACACCGTTAAGTAAAATACCAAAGGAGTAATTAGGTCCATTATCTTCCAATGGAATACTTTCTAAATTTTTAATTGGATTCAATGAAATAGAATAATTTACATTTTGAGGAGAAATTGAATTTGGGTTGATTGCTCCTGAAACATTACCAAAGATACCCACATCATGATTTGGAATATTGTTTGATGTTATTATTCTATTTGGTGAACTTATTGAAATTGTTACTTCATTATTATAATTTAATGTAATACTACAATCACCCCTAGACGTATCAATTTCTATTAGGATTCCCGAACATGATAAAATTTCAGTTTCTTCATCTGTGGATTCATTGATTCCACTACATCCAATGAAAATTAAAAGTAAATATGTAACATAATTTGATATATATTTCACAAAGATTATTTTTAAGCTATAAAAGTGTGTTTTTTACCAATAACTCCATGAAATAAACTTCGAAGATATAGCATATCTTTTTCCATATCTCCTGTAGGTTTAAATGGTTTTAAATAATTAAAGCATCTATTTCCGTAATCCATTAAAATGGGTAAAATAATAGCATCTAATTTTTCAGCTAAAATATAAAAACCAGTTTTGAATTTTTCTCTTGGTACCATTCCACCTTCAGGAGCTAACATTAAAAAAAACTCTTCTTTTTTTTCAAACTCTTCAATCAATCTTTCAACCATACCTTTTTTTGAATTTCTGTAAACTGGAATTCCACCTAATCTTTTAACTAAATATTTTTGAAACCATCCTAATGGCCATTTAAGCCCAAAATTATCAACATCTTCTGTATCATCACTTTTCCATGGAATAGGTAATTTATCAAACATCCAAACAGCACCAAGAAAATTAATTTTTACATCTAAAGCTAAAATTGCAAGAAGGGTATAATAAGCATCAATATAAGCTGAGTGGGGAGCTCCAATTGCAATTATTCTTGGATGGTCAGGTAACTCACCTTTTAAATCCCAATTTGATAATTTTAAAATTAGTTTTGATAAACCTGGTAAAATCAAATTATTTCTTTTTGGAATTGACTCACCAACCGGTATAATAACTGACATAAGATTTTATATTTCAATTGTTTTCATATTTGAAAATTAATATTAATTATGTATTTATTTATAGAATTTCTTTACTTTTAAATTGTAATTATGAGCTTTTCTATATTAGACTGGATGATTATTGTAATATTCCTTTTAATTTCTCTGCTTATTGGAGTTTGGTCATCAAAAGGTGCAAGTCAAGATACACAAAAATATTTTTTAGCTGGAAGAAATATGCCTTGGTGGCTACTTGGAATTTCTATGGTAGCTACAACTTTTTCTACTGATACTCCCAACTTAGTTACTGATCTTGTTAGACAAAATGGAGTTTCATCTAATTGGTTATGGTGGAGTTTTTTAATTACAGGTATGTTAACAGTTTTTATATACGCTAAGCTTTGGAGAAGATCTGGAATTATTACTGATATTGAATTTTATGAATTAAGGTATGGTGGAAAGCCAGCAGCTTTCCTAAGAGGATTTAGGGCTTTGTATTTAGGCTTAGTATTTAATATTTTAATTATGGGAAGCGTAAGTTTAGCTGCCATAAAATTTGGTGAGATAGTTTTAAATATTCCAGGTTGGTTAACTTTATTGATTGCTTGCTCAATTACGATGGTATATTCTACAATGGGTGGATTAAAAGCTGTTATAATTACTGATTGCATACAGTTTTTTCTAGCAATGATTGGTTCTGTTTGGGCCATGTTGTTCATTGTAAACTTACCAGAAATTGGTGGAATGAATAATTTACTTAATCATGAAAATGTATATGGTAAACTTTCTATACTTCCTGATTTTTCTAATCCAGAAATTTGGGTACCTTTATTTTTAGTTCCATTATGTATACAATGGTGGGCTAGTTATTATCCTGGTTCAGAACCTGGAGGGGGTGGATATATTGCACAAAGAATGTTTTCAGCAAAAAATGAATCAAATGCTGTTAAAGCAACATTTTTATTTAATTTAGCTCATTACTCAATAAGACCATGGCCTTGGATTATAATTGCTTTATCATCTTTAATAATATTTCCAGATTTAAATCATATTAAAACTACTTTTCCAGATCTATCTCCAAACAAATTAGGTCATGATGTTGCATATCCTGCAATGCTTACTTTACTGCCAAACGGTTTGATAGGTTTGGTTTCTGCATCAATGATTGCAGCTTTTATGAGTACAATATCAACTCAAGTCAACCTAGGTGCTAGTTATTTTGTAAATGATTTTTATAGAAGATTTATTAAAAAAAATTCTTCTGAGAAAGAGTTGGTTAAAGTTGGGAGAATATTTAGTATATTTTCAATTATTGCAGGTTCATTTCTTGGATTATATTTGACAAGTGCATCACAAGCATTTTCATTGCTATTATTATTGGGTTCTGGAACTGGTGCTATTTATATCTTAAGGTGGTTTTGGTGGAGAATTAATGCTTATTCAGAAATAATAGCAATGATTAGTTCTTTAATTATTGCTATTTATTTAACTTTTTTTGATACATATTTAATTGATTGGCAAAAGATAGTAGTTGGAGCCATATTTACCACTATAATTTGGATTTTAGGTACTTTTATTACTCCTTCTGAAAAAGCAAAGACTCTTAGAAATTTTATTTTAAAGGTAAATCCAGGTGGTCCAGGATGGTCAAAATATCAAAATGATTCTCCATCTTTTTTGAAAACTGGTTTATTTAGAATGATTTTAGGTATAATAGTGATTTATTCAGTATTATTTAGTATTGGTAATTTATTTTATTCAAATTATCTCATTAGTTTAAATTTAATAATTTTATCTATTTTTTCTTTTTGGTTAATAATAAAAGAGTTTGATTAATAGATAATTTTTAGAAAAATTCTAATTAAATAATTTAAGGTTTGTATGGTCATTACTTCTCCTGGTAGAATTTGTCTTTTTGGTGAACATCAAGATTATTTAGGTTTACCTGTAATCGCTGCTGCTATATCATTGAGAATAAAAATTGAAGGTGATCTAAGATCAGATTTAGATGTTCATATAGATTTACCCGATATAGCTTCCAAAGAAATTTTTTCACTTGAAGGTGATTTGAGTTATGAAAATAGTTCTGATTATTTTAAAAGTGGTTTGAATGTAATGAGAAAAGATGGTTTTACTTTTTCAAAAGGTTTTAATTGTGCAGTACAAGGAAACATTCCACTTCAGGCAGGTACCTCCAGCTCATCTGCATTAATTGTTTCTTGGATTAATTTTTTAGCTAATATAAGCGATCAATCTGAACAATTATCTCCTAAAATGATTGCTGATTTAGCTTATAAAGCAGAAGTAATTGAATTTGAACAAGCTGGTGGTGTCATGGATCAAAATTCTATATCTTATGGTAATTTAATATATATAGATACTCATCCTAGTGTCAAAGTACAATCACTACCTTATAAACTTTCAAAATTTGTTTTAGGTGATTCTCTAGAAAAAAAAGATACCCAATTTGTTTTATCTAACTCTAAGGATAAGGTTTTAAAAATTATTAACAAAATAAAACAAGAATACACTAATTTTTCTTTAAAAAATGCTAAACATACTGATTTAGAAACATTGCAAATGCTTGATAAAAGTGATATCAATTTATTAAAAGAAACATTAAATAATAGAGATTTAACTCTAAAAGGATTTGATTTATTAATAAATGAAAAAAACAATGATAAACTTATCGGAAATCTTTTATCACAAGAACATCGAATATTGAGAGATTCTTTAAAAGTTTCAACTCCGAAAATTGAAAAAATGTTAAAAGCAGCAAAGAAGGCAGGTGCCCTTGGAGGTAAAATTAATGGTTCTGGAGGAGGAGGTTGCATGTTTGTATATGCACCTGAAAATTATAAAGAAGTTGCCAAAGCAATAGAAGATGTTGGGGGTAAATCATACATAGTAAATATAGATGAAGGAACAAAAAAGCATGAATAATAACTTAATGATATTAGCTGCAGGAATGTCATCTAGAATGAAAAAGTCTGCTGAAGCAAACAAAAAATCAAAAGTTTCAGAACAAGCTTTGTCAAAACCAAAAATGATGTTAGGTGTAGGTTCAAATGGTAGACCATTTCTTGATTATTTAATTTTTAATGCAAAGAAAGCAGGTTATAATGATATTTTATTTATAGTTAATGATAAAGATGATACTGTTAAAAATTATTATTTAGAAAAAAAATCATTGCCAGAATATGAAGGGTTAAAATTTTCTTTTGCAACCCAAACAATAGCTCCTGGAAGAACTAAGCCTTTAGGTACTGCTGATGCAGTTTTGGCTGGATTAAAGGTTCGTTCCGATTGGAAAGGACAAAAGTTTTGTGTATGTAATAGTGATAATCTTTATTCGACTAATTCATTAAAATTATTACTTGATGATAATCATCCTGCTACTTTAATTGATTATGATAGAGATGCTTTGGGCGTAGAGCCTGAAAGAGTTAAAGCATTTGCAGTTATTTGGAAAGATCGATCGTCTTATTTAACTGATATTGTCGAAAAACCTAATGAAGAACAAGTCTTAAAAGCTACTGATGTTAATCAAAGAATAGGTGTAAGTATGAATATTTTTAGTTTAGACTATGATATAATCATGCCTTTTTTAAAAAACACTCCTATTAACCCATTAAGAGATGAAAAAGAGTTAACAGAAACTATAAGAATGTTGGCAAATGATTTAAAAAATTCAGTTTTTACTATTCCACTTTCTGAAGCAGTACCAGATTTAACTACAGTTAATGATATGGATGATGTAGAATTATTTATAGGCTCAATAACATAAATTAAGGAATGATCATGAAACATTTATTCATTTATTTATTATCGTTTTTTTTATTTTCTTGTCAGGAAAATAAAGAGAATTTTTTTTCAAAAGACACTATTCCTAAACAGACACGTTTTTTAATGCTTGACAATAGAAATATTGATGAATTAATCAATGCAAAATTAGTTTTAGGAAAAGTAAAAAAACATTCAAAAAATCCATTATTTGGTGAAGATATGCCATGGGAAAAAAGGTTTGACAATCTTTACGGAAATATAATTTTTGATGAGGAAGATAAATTGTATAAGTGTTGGTATAGTCCTTTCATTGTAGATTATTCTGCAAAAGGAATGACACTAGAGGAAAGGCAGAAACCATACGACGATAATCATCCTGATAGAGAAATGGGAATTTGTTACGCATTTTCAAAGGATGGTATTAATTGGGAAAAGCCAAACTTAGGCCTTGTTGAGTATAATGGTAATAAAAATAATAATATCGTTTGGAGAGGACCCCATGGTGCTGGTATTTTTAAAGACAAATATGAAACAGACCCTAATAAAAGGTATAAAATTTTATATCAAGGTATTTTTACAAGTTTTTCAAAAGATGGAATTAATTGGGATAATCCAATACCAATTAAAGGAGTTGATGTTGCAGGTGATACCCATAATAATGCATTTTGGGCACCTACATTAAAAAAATATGTTGGAATAACAAGAACTTGGAGAAAAACTCCTAATAAATGGTTTAGACAAGTAGCAAGAATAGAAAGTTCTGATTTTATAAATTGGACAAAAGAACAAGTAGTTTTCGAAGGGGATGGAATTAAAGATCAAACTTATGCAATGCCAGTGTTTTATCATGCTGGTGTATATTTAGGTCTATTGGCAGTTTATAATGGTGAAACTGATAAAACAACTACTGAATTGACATGGAGTCCAGATACAAAAGTCTGGAATCGTATTTCTCCAGGAATACCTTTAATACCAAATTCAGAAAAAGTTTTGGATCATGATTATGGATGTATATATGCATGTGCTCTTCCAATCTTTTTAAAAGATGAGATAAGACTTTATTATGGTGGAAGTGATTATTTGCATTTCGGTTGGAGAAATGGTTCTCTATCTCTAGCAACTTTAAGGCCAGATGGATTTGCGGGAATTAAACAAAATAAAGTTGAAAAAAAATCACTAATTAAAACAAAGCCTATAATGATTGATAAGCAAAAGTTAAGATTAAGTGCAGATGTGTATGATGGTGGTTATGTAAAAGTTACTATTTTGGATTTGGATAATACTATCTTAGCTGTCTCTCAAAAAATTAACCAGAATGTTACTGATAAAGTGTTAGTTTTTAACAAAAATATTGAAAATAAACGAATCAAACTTCAATTTGATTTTCACAAATCAACAATTTATTCTTATAGTTTAGAAAAAAATTAATATTTCGTTGTTGGGCCATTCCAGCTAAACATTCCGCCTTCAAGATTTTGAGCTTTAAAACCAAATCTTCTAAGAAAGGTGGTAGCATTTGCAGACCGACTTCCACTTGCACAATAGACAATGATGCCTTTATTTTTGTAGTCTTCTAATTCATTAATCCTATCGTTTAGGTCTTGCAAAGGTATTAGTAACGAATTTGGAATTGCATTATCTGAATTTTCATCTTTTGTTCTTACATCTAAAAAAAGATGAGTTTGGTTGTTGTAAATATTAAGACCTTCCGACGGCGACACATAATCCTTTTCAATTGACATTTTTTTAGTTTGATTTATTGAAAAATAAATGCCAATTCCCAAAAAAAAAAAATAAAACGAACCAAATCATTTTCATTTACTTTTTGTATGATTTGACTTTTGATTTAGCTGAAAAAAAAGTCTTATCAAAAACATCATTTGCAAAAATGAATTCTGCTTTATCTTTTTTACCTTCAGTTTTTGATTTACATCCATTGCAACAAAAAGCCACATTTAGTTCACCCACAGAAACAGTTTTAGTTTTGTCAATTCCTTTGCCAGTCATTGGGCAAGACTTTTGAATGTATTGTCCTGTTGAAACAAGTTGATAATTTGCTTTTGATGAAAACTGATTAGATTTTCCATTCTGAAAATCAGCTTTGCACATCTCACAACAAAAATAAATTTTTCCATCTTTGTAGTTTAAAAATTCAGTTTTATCAATACTATCTCCACTGATCAAACATTTTGAATTTGAAATATAATCTTTTTTACTTGATTTTTTTTCAATTGTGAAACTGTAAGATGATAATGTTAATATTAAAATAAATACTAATGATAAATTTTTCATTTTGAGTCCTTATTTATATTTTAATTTTAGTTAATTTTTTTTTTCAGTCCAACACCTAACATTAATTGAATTTATTCTTTTCATCAATAACAATGTTTTTTAGAATTCCTCTTTTTTCTTTTTTTATATAATCCAAAGTTTTATTCTTATTTAATTTATAATAAGTATTATTTCCTGCAACACCGATTGAATCAAGATTCATTAAATTCACCTCACCATTTTGTGATATACTTTTTTCATTAATAAGTATATGCTTAAGAGATCCTATAATGAAAATAACTCCATTTTCTTTTATTTTTTGATGTCTTATGTATGAAAGTCCAAATGAAATATTTGATTCTTCCACAAAAGGGGCATGAAAATTTTCAATATATTTTTCAGTTAGCATACATTCTTTAAATTCGGATTCATTTTTTTCAAATTTATAAGCAGTAGAATGACCTCTAATATTAATAGAATCATTTAAATGATTAATTGTAAAATCCTTTAATTCTAATATATTATTCAAAGTTTGTTTTGGAGGTATGGTTACTGGCCTAGTAAACATACCAATTAAAGCTGGGTTACTACCTAAATGTACAATGGAACTAAAAATAGCAAGATTAGATATTTTGTTTTTTGATTTAGTTCCTACTAAAGAGGCTTGTTTAATTCCTACCATTGAGTTTACCAAGTTTGCTCTATAAAACTTATCTAATTTCTCGATTTCCTTTAAGTTTATATGTAATTTCAATTGCAAACTCCACTTTCCCAATTAGTTAACCCATTTATAGATGCATAACATTCATTTGAATAAGTTACATTATTGCATCCACAAACTGGTT
>MDTE01119718.1_pt1 | contig 30258 bp, 50 predicted proteins | sample 811231 | NCBI WGS metagenome assembly MDTE01 (sample SAMN05326651, study PRJNA326480) | marine metagenome | isolation source: seawater | place: Indian Ocean: Red Sea | collected 2010 | reverse complement strand
GTCCCTGTCCCTGTCCTTGACCTTGCCCCTGTCCTTGACCTTGGCCCTGTCCCTGTCCCTGTCCTTGTCCTTGACCTTGACCTTGACCTTGACCTTGCCCTTGTCCTTGACCCTGACCCTGACCTTGACCCTGACCCTGACCTTCGCCTTCTCCATTGTCATTGGATTCGCCGCCACCTTCAGTGCCGCCGTTTCCTGACCCTGCTTCTGAATCTTGATAGTCGGGGTCGTATGCGTCTGGGATTCCATCACCGTCTGAATCGCTAAACTCTCCATCATTAGGGTCATTAGGGTATGGGTCGCTTCCATCTGGGCGACCGTCACCATCAGTGTCGGCGGAATTAGGATTTGTTCCACGCTGATATTCTTGCACATTAGTTAGACCATCACCATCGGGGTCAGCATTACCATCTCCTCCATTAAGTGGGTCTAAACCATTAGCAACTTCCCAACCATCGGGTAATCCATCACCGTCAGTATCGGGGTTGTTAAAATTAGTTCCAGCGTTTTGTTCTTCTGCATTCGTAAGACCATCTCCATCCCAGTCAGCCCCACCGTCTGATGGGTCTAATGGGTCTGTTCCATCTGCTACTACAACGCCTGCGCTCATAGCAAGCATGATGGCCGTTAAGATAGTCATTAGTGTTCTTGTAAATCTGTTATTTTTCTCCATTGTTTATCACTTATCGTGTTCATTCATAGGAAACCCACTGTTTCCTCTAATAAGTGATTGTCTTATCAACTACTTAAAGATAACTATATGTTGCTCAAGGAGTAAAATAGTCGGTAGTATCTTCAGGTTCCTCATCTTCGGATTGTTCTTCTTCTTCCTTGAGTTCCTTTACTACTATGTTAAAGACACGAGTTTTCTCACCAATTTCTTTCTCTACTACTATTTCGAGATTAAGGAGTCCATCTTCATCCACCTTAACTTCTTCACTAATAATCTTCGAAGTTGGAAGGTTATTCTCCAGTAATGCTTCAATGAGTTCCTTAACTTCTCTCAAAGTTTGAGCCAATTGCCCGATTCCGCCTTTATTTCGGGGTGGGATATAATGATTCCTATAATTTCCATAAGGGCTACCTGTGCTATTTGAATACCATTCTCTAAAGAAATCGTCCCAGAAAGTTGTCATAATACTATTATGTCATAGGACTGTAATAAAGTTATCCACCTTTGCCGATACGCCACGGAGGTTGAAAAATGTTGTTTTGCTGACAACGCAAGTGAACCCGGCGGCAACCCTGCGAAGTCGAAGACTCGCCGGGAAGTATCATTTGATTACAATGCTCACAAATAGCATCTAACATATCCATACTATCACCTTACAAGATTTCATCATAGGAATCATCTAATGGGGAACGGAACTCCGCAGCATAAGGGTCGTTAGTTTGTGAATCACCCTGTTCACGACCTGCTTCTTGTTCTTCATGTTGGTTTTGGCTTCCGCTTTCAGTCTCTCCTGAAGTGGCAGCACCTCCGCCTCCTCCTCCTGTTTCTTGAGAAGTTTGTGGTTCGGAATGGGTCTCTGGATTTACACCAAGTTTCCAAACACCTCCACCGTGGTCTAACCACTGTAAGTCTCCTTCAGAAGCCATGTGCATTGGACCTACACCATCGTCGTCAAAACCTTCTGCTTCTAATGGCTTTCCCGTAGGCCAAACTGCCACATGGGAGAATCCTTTTCCTTCATCTCCCAAATTGAGTTGTGGATATTTCTTTGCGAGTGCAACTACTGGACCATAAGCACGATGAAAACCTCCCCGAAGCCAAGAATACATTAACTGATTGTATTTTTCTTCAGAAATCTTACCTTTTAAGTTTTCTTCAAGAAGTGTGAGAATGTATTTTCTATGAGGGTGGTTTCTATCTAACTCTTTTCTTTTTTTGTTCCATTGTCCTGTTGGGTCTAATTTTCCATCAGATGGTGGATATTCATCTTCTGCTGGATAGCGGTAAAATGCTCTCCATTCACGAGCCGTGTTGTTATTGAATAAACATACATGGTTATCCACGACAGCAACCTTGTAATCACCAAAACCAAAATCTTCTGCACCATAAGTAATACATGGGTCTTGACCGCAACCACAGTTTTTCTTTTCACCTTCTGCCCAGAAAATATCGGAAGGTGGTCCTGATGGAGAAGATAGTCCATTATGTTCCCATGAAACTATTTGGTCTCCAGTATTACCACCCGTTGGGTTGGAATCTATTTCTTCTCCCTCTTTGACTTCGACAATCTCATAGTCCTTTTCGTGAATGTAGCCTAATTCATCATAAGCCTCATCTTCATCGTCTGCAAATACGCTGATTCTCTTTTGGAAAATATATTCAGCCTCATTTACATCCATGAGTTCTTCCTTTTCGATGTTATCCATATCCCATTCATCGTCCTCATCTTCGTCATCCTCCCAATCATCGTAATCTACATAAACATCCAATGGTTCAACATAATAATCACGCATGACGGGTGCATTGTCGAAATCTACTCTTTCATTAGTTAGAGTATTAACGATTGTCCCTGCCATTCGGTCGCCCTCAACAGTTTCATAAGGTTCTAAATCTACAATTTCCCAAGCCGATGTCCAATCATCACTTTGGAATGAAATGCGACGGGCTGCTTCTTCAGGGCTAATACCTTTATCTTCCTTAAGTTTGCGTGGTGTATGTGGTTTGCCCGAAATGGTGCGAACTCGACCTGATTCTTCATCAGCCTCCCACTCATCCAAGTAGTAATCTTCGAATTGGTCGTAAAAAATCATAGACTCTGGCCGAGGAGTTGGTTCATCATCATAAACCGACTCTACTAAAATGTAAGGTTCTTCCACTGGCATGAACCCTAATGAATAGACAGAAGAGATGGCTTCGTTAATCATTCTGCCCACTCCTTCTTCGTGCGGAGTTTCTCGATGATAGATAGCGTTGCCCTCAACAACTGCTGTAATCAAATAGACGACCATGTTCATAATGAGATGCCTCTGATACTTAAAGATTACCTCTGAACAAAAGGTCTATCAAAGTTAGGAAATGGGTTGTCGCACCCGCACACATATGTAACTATGTCTTTTCCTTCTGGTGAGGTTTTCCCTGTATAAGTCATACGACCTATCAAACCACAATTAGCACAGTTAATCTCAAAACGCTTCTTCATGCTAAGTCCTCATCTAATGTATAACCTTTGGGTAAATCTTCACTATAAATCATGCTTTTGAGTTTCTCTTTTTGGGCTTTACTTTCTTTACAGGCGGCACAAACAATCTTCAAAGTAGGATAAATAACTTCTAAGTCATCCCATGAATAATCGTAAATAGATTTGTAAGATTTATCTCCCCATGTGCGTTTGAAAGTTTTATCGGTGCTTCTCACTCCCAGAACTGTTGGGTCAGTTAGCCCACAAGTTTTGCACTCATGGCCTAACTTGGTAAGCAAGTATTGTTTCTTCTTATCTCGAAGTAAAGTTTTCGAACTGACTGCCTTTCCTACCAGATTCTTAGAATCTTTGTAGTTTCGGTAGTATTTCTTATTGTATTCTTTTTGATACGCTGCTTTTTTCGCAGGGTCACTGTAAGGCATGATATAGCCTGACCTAAACGACTACTTAAAGTTATGGTTTCAAGACCCGCTTCGGCAATTCTACCAGCCGCCATTCATACCAATAGTTTCCTTCATACTCGTCCCAACACATCACTAATTTGAGATAATGAGTTTCCGTGCAGGCGGCACAATCTAACATGGGTGTTTTATCTTCTATGTCTAATCCTTTTAACCGTCCTCGAATACAACCCCGACCACAAGGACAGTCCATCACATCACCCAAATGAAAGTCCACACCCGCACGCACGCTTGGCGTTTGGATTGGACATCTTAAATCCTCCTCCCATTAACTTGTCCTCATAATCAATCAATACTCCATTAAGCAAACTGGAATCTAATTCGTGAATTACTACTCCGATACCATCTTGGGTAATAACTTGATGCGAATCAGTGGGTTCGTCTTCTAACAATTGTAAATCATAAATATAACCTGAACATCCTCCACCATTCACACTAATGTAAAGGTAGGAATCTTTGTCGCCTCGCAAACTTTTGAGAACTTCTACGGCTTCAGCACTCAAAATAATTTCACAATCCATAATTTGGCGATTAGAAGTATCGGGATTGTAAATGCTTGCACCACAAGATAATTCATCCATCTACATCACCACTGCGCCCGTTGTTATCAAGGCTAACAAACCGGGGACTGCTGCTAACCAAACTTGCCACCATTTGTCGGTGGTTTCTTTGAGAGCATTGATTTTCTCTTCTAAAACTTCTAAGCGAGTCATCAAGGGCGGCCTACCGTTTCCATCACGAACTACCTTGTTCATATAGGCCACATCGTTTTCCAAAGATTCTAATTGTTCCGTAACACGAGCCAACACTTCTTTAATGTCGCCTGTGTCGGTAATGAAGGCATTGATGAGCAACATCAAATCTTCGGAGAACTTTTCTAAATCCTTGTCCATACTATATCATAGTAATCTTTGATACTTAAAGGTTACTGGGACTTGAGCCGTTCATACAAAGTTTCAACTTTTAACAATAAGTTTTCAACTCGATGTTGGGTGTTAGAGACTAAATAATGAAGATGAGAAGTTTTGAGTTCAGCGCAAGCCAAATGTTTCTCTAAATTGTGCATCTCAATTCCTCTTTCCTAAATAAGCAATAAATCCAATAACGCCTACCGTAGTTAAAACTCCAAGTAAATTGACTGAACCCCACATATCTTTACGGATATTTCGGCGGGTTTGGGAATAGTGTCGGCGAGGATTTCTCTCTCGATTGGGATTAAATCGGTTAAGATTATGCCCACGACGATACATATCGGATTCATACAAAGTCAAAGCAAACGCTTGTTCCCAATCTTCGTATTCAGGGTCATCTAAGATTGCCCACCCATAAGTTTCATATTCTTCATAAACATCTTGAAGATTAGGAAAATCTTCTTCATCAATGATAAGTTCCATTTCTTCTTCTTCATCTTCGCCCAAAACTGCAAACGAAATATCTTCAAAGTTCAAACCCATAGTAGCAATTAGCCAATCTTCGAAATCCTTAGTAACAATAACGAATCCCATGTGTTGGTCTTCATCTAAAGGGTAATACTCTAACATAGTTATTCCGCCTTATGCTGTGGTTTCTTCTTTTTCTTCAATTCCTATCCAGCCGATTTCAGCCGTAGGGATTTTTCTAAAGAGAAGGACACAACCAAAAGTTGCAGCCATCAAACCCACTCCTGCATTAAGGAAAGGTTTCCATTCATCAGTGCCTTTTGGAATCTTCCAAGCGAACCAACCAATACCACCTACAAGAAGTGCTAATCCTGCAACTTTGCCTCCACTAAAGGATTGTGTCATATCAAGATATGTAACTCTACTGATACTTAAAGTTAAGGGTGGAGTCGCTCACCGAAGGAAGTGAGGGAATTGTCGGTGAGGGAAGAACAGAACGACAGTTTAGTGAACGACTCCAATATAGTATAGTAGTTTTCAACTACTTATAGTTATGCTTCAGCCGAGACCTCATCAGGCTCAACAGGATTAAAATCAATCTCGCAAACATCATTATCGCAGAATCTTTCTACAATAATTTCTTCTCCTTTGATACGACCAAAGGAAAGTTTGCCTAATTTCTTTTTCATTTCTCGGTAAGTTTCAGCATCAATGGCTTCATAAGGCATTTGAGCATAAGCCCCTGCATCTAAACGAGGTAAGAATGAGATACCTTTAAGTTGATATTGGAATTGGTCGAGGGCGGCGGCAATTTGTTGGCCCTCTGATTCGGGGTCAAAAGTTACGGTGCATGAAACTTGATTATCTGCCCAATATCTCTGGGCTATTGCGGCAAGCCCAAGTTGTTCCCACATAGACACACCATCCAAAGTCCTCACGCCTTCGCCAACATCGACAGGGATTTCAACGACCACAGTAGATTCTTCTGCCCCAAACGCAGGTTCGATACTGTATCCTGCCTTTTGTAAAGCAGGAACAAGATTAGAATGAATACCTAATCGCATTCGGCGAATGTAATATCGGGATTCAGGGAAGTGGATGCCGGGTGTTGCCCCTGCTAACAAAGAAACTGTTCCTGATGGTTTGATAGAAGTTGTTTTGATAGAACGAGGAATTGCCATCCAATCAGCATACTCTTCATCGAGTTTCTGAATATGATGATAACCTTTGTCCATCCAAACTTGAAGTGTTCCTAAACTATGGTCTGCAATAAATTGAACGATACCTGACATGGAACAACCGATTCTTCGATTACGAAGCATAACTCGGTTAGTTTCAGGCCAATGAGTATTACCCAAAGTGACGGTCTTAGCATAAAGATACGCATATTTCAAAGTTTCCAAATAGTCATCTAAAGAATCGTGATTGTTGGGGAAAGTTTCAACTAAGCAACAAAGTTCATAGGATTCCAAAGTTTGTTCCAAACAAGGATTTCCACCAGAGGCTCGACGGTCTTTGAAATTAGGTGCATCGGCCATTCGCCCGTAGGCTCTCATATTGTCTAACCATGCGAAGCCCGGTTCTCCATTATATCGAATACGCTCGGCGGCTGGTTCATAATTCATACCCACCGAAGCAAAAATAGAATTGTTGGAAGTCCAACCGTAAGTGGCTCGATGAGGATTAACCTCATAATTCTTGAGGTCAAGGTATTCTTCTGAATCGGCCTCTCCAAACACAATCTCCGCAGTTCTACGCACATTTCCAGCGACTACACATTTACCAATTAGATTCATAATATCTACAATTGCGGTCAAAGAAATAGGTTGTCCCACTTCTTCGTTAAGAATTGTTCTAATACTATTGTGAAGTTCTTCAAGTGGGTCTGGACCTGAAGATTCTCCTCCAAAGCCTCGAATTGGCACACCTGCGGGTCGGATTTCAGAATAATCAAACTCTAACTCTCCACTACCATGAGCATAGGAATCTAAAAGAAGTCTTAGGGATTCAACCCAGCCTTCACGAGTGTCTGGAATAATACATAATTCACTTTTTCTCATAGGATTGGGTCCTTTGAGAATGATGTTGCCTTCGCCTTTGGTATCAAAACCAACGCCAACGCCTAACATCGAAGCATCCATTAAGAAACAAAAAGGTTTAGAAAACTCGGATGATAAGTTTTCAGTAGATACGAAAGCACAATTATTGAGTGCGGCAAAAAGTTTCTTTTCTTCAGTAATAGGTGTTCCCATAGCCCAGAGTCCTCGACCCGGTGGTAGGAACTTCATGTTAAAGATACGGTCATACATTTGTTGAGCCGAATGTTGGGCTTTCCAAGCATTCCAACCTAAACCGTGAGAATCAATGTGGCGTTTTTGCATATTGAAAGTTCCTTCAACTACTCGTTGAACCGTTTCCCACCATTGTTCATTTTTGCCATCGTCTTTGAGGCGAGAGTAAGTTCGATTATACACCAACTCTCCTAATCCATTGAATCCAAATGGGGCTTTCTTACGCTTATACTTGCTTACAAAATTATCTGAAAGATAGAACCTTGTGGTGTCCATATTCTTAGTGTTCATAATATCATTCTCCTAACAATTTTACACATGGTTTCATCAACTACTTAAAGAGTCACTTCGGCAGATTTTTGGACTTGTGCGAGGCTACGCACAATCACGCAATCCGTTGAAAAACAGTTGGTCCTCGACTGGTGGCGACTACGATAAAATCGGGGTCTTTCTTCATCTTAGCAGACAGACTTCTTTTGGTCGGGATTTCTCTACGACGATTTTCAATCAATCTTTCTACCATGTTTTCGGCTGTTACTTTCTCTCCAACGGTTACTGTCCGTTTGGCTGCTTCATAATTTGTGGGTTTCGTTCTTTTCATTCCTTCAACTCCTGTTGGCTACCATACTAATTAACCGAACACCCTCATAAGGTTGCCAGTCAAATCTTAGAGGAACATCTTGCCCTCCTTGTATCAAAATAGGTTGTTTTCTTTGTGTTCCTGCGACCGAGGCTAACACTTCATCCGTAGTATAGGTAGTGGAAGATATATCTCCAAAAGTTCCGACTCTATCTTCGGCAGTCAAATCTGGTTTCCATTCAATAGGTTCATCATCATTCTTTGACCTCCAAACTAATTCCATATCTTCGGATTTACGAATAATACTATCAAAGGCCACAGTTTTACCCAATGTTTTAAGATAATCTCGGACTTCTTTGGAAGAAGTGGATAAAGTGTAAGTATAATCAAAATCTGGTAAAGCCGTTATCTTATTCATATATTCTAAACGCAAAAGTTTGATAACTCTACGAATACCGTTGGCGACTAAAGCAAACTTCCCATCCTCATAAGTTATCAAAAGTTCATCTTTGGCGGTTAAAGTTTTAGTAATATCCTTAATGCGGTCTACTACTACTCCGAGTTCGATAGCCTCATCACAATCATATTCGAGAAAAGCGGCGGGTTGAAGCCACGCATCAACCATTTTGAAACGGTTAGCACACACCATGTTAATTTTGAGGCCATCTGCGTCAAATCTAAAAATGGCTTCTTCAGCAATCTTTTCTAAGACAGAAATTAGATTCTTGATAGTCGGCACACCGATACGAGCATTCATCTTCATTCGGAAGCCTCCATTTTAGTAATAGTTTCTGATTTGGCCTCTCCCCATGTAGCAGTAATAAAATCCAGAATGGCTTGATAGGCTTTAGTATGAGAACCAATGACGGGGTTGGCTTCAAAATTATTAACGAAATCTTGGAGGGAATCATAATTATCATAGATTTTCTTGCCCATCGTTCTGCCTACTTTGGGCATTTGTTCCAACATAGCATGATGCTTATTGCGGGAAGAAGTAACTACGGTGACTGGACGAACCAATGAACCAAACTCTTGAGATTTGACTCGATGAACTACCGAGTTCAAATAACGGAAAGTTTCATCAATAGATTCAGTGTAAATCACAGGAATGGATTCTACCGACAAGCGGTTAAGATGTTGTTGTAGCGCACGAATCCTGTCGCCATTAACTCCGTAAATGTCTCTGGGCGAACCTTCGACCAAAAGCACAGGTCGAATTGAAGATTCCTCAACGGCGGCTTCAATCAAGCGGGAGACTTGATTCTGCAATCTCTTGCTATTGAAACTGCCGTAAGCATCACTCCATGTCTTACGCTCAACTAACACAGTTATGGGTTGTTCATCAAACCCTTGACCTTCAACTCTAAAATCTCCACAATCTAATGGGGATACTTCGGCATTCAGAAGCATTTCTGCCATAGCCTTAATTCTCCCATGTTCATGGGAATCAACGATAACTCTCACCATGATACTAATATGTAGTAGCACCTATTTGAAGTTAATGACTTCTAATTAGACAAGGCAGGATTCTTATTGACTTTACCACGGCGAATAATCAAGCCGTAGCCACACCCACATTCATACATGACTCCATTCGGCGTAGCATCTTTCATTTTGAGGGTGTTTCGATGATGTGGTGAACCACAAGCAGGGCAATCCATCTGCTTGCGAGGCGGGGTCTTCATGCAGATTCCTCGTCAGATTGGAGGGTTGGGTCTTCAAACAAAATTGTTCCTTCTCCCTCTGGGTCAAACCAAACTTTTTCTCCACAGGCTTTGCGGTCTAAGTATTCGGCATAGGTTTCTGACATCTCGGCTTCATGGTCTCCTTCAATCAAAATAATTCGCCACTCATCTCGGTGTTGTTCGCCCATAGATTTAAGTTGGCATAAGATATGATAAATAAAACGATGGTTATGTTCAGACATAGGGCCTACATAATTGATACACTCATCCAATTGGGACTCGATGATTTCGAAGGACTTCATACTAACCACTAAGTTTTGATAACTACTTAAAACTTCACTCCAATTTGGACTCAAGTTCTTTGAACCAATCATTTAAGCCTTCTTGAAAGTTTTCCCAAGTAGATTCGGGTTTAGTGACATGAATGGTGGCTAAAGTTGAACCTTCGTGGTTTTTTAATTGCCAAACTGATTCATATTGATTTTCAATTTTTTCATTCCATGAGAGAGCATCATCTCTAAGACCCATACTATCTAATAACCGATACATATTAGCCATCATCTGGGCTTTGACGGCATTCAAATGAATACCACTAATGGTTTGAGTCGGGAAAAACATAGTAGCCTTGCCCAGATTGGTTAAGCGTTTAGGAATATGAGGTTGAAGGATAGTTTCACCCACCACAGGTGGTTGAGATGCTATCCAATTCAAAATCCTGCGGCTTTGAGGCGACATACAAACAAGAATTGACTCTGCCGATACTTAAAGATTTGTAGGCGATAAACAGGATACGCCGTAGCCTTTATGTAGTCGAACTTCCTAAGTAATATCATGCCAAAACGCCGCCGCAATAGCGGCTCGGCAAACCGAGCCAAACGCACGAAAACAAAATCTGGATATTGGGTTCAAAGTTTCTCTGAAGCCCGAATAGATGACTGGTTGTTCAAACAAAAGTTAAACTATGTTTATGAGCCAGTTTTCTGGATTGGAGACAAAAGAATTGTTCCTGATTGGGTGATTCTGCCGACACCCGAATTGGGTATCGAGCAGAGCATCATCATAGAATACTGGGGCTTAGACTACTCGCCCAGCCAAATGAACGAAGTTTCTGGCTGGGTTCGTAATGCTGCCCCGAAATATCAGAAACGAAAGCAGATGAAAGAAGATGCCTATCTTGAAATGGAAGATTACTATTACATTAGTATTGTTCCTGACGAATGTGAAGACCTTGATTATTGGCTAACACATTATCTTAATCAAGCGTTAGGGTTTCAGGCATTTCAAATGGAAGACTCATTAGAACTCGATTTGAATGAATCAATGGTCGATAATCCAACTGCTGAAACAATTCCGAAGGGACAATCGAAGAAATGGAAGCATATTCCTCGTCGGTCAGATACTCTCTTTTCATAGTTTCTAAGGACTTCCAGAAATAACCATAGTCTTTCTCGACTCGATAATTGCTTAACTCGTTTTCTTCACGGTATCCTTTGAGGAACTCTGAAACTTCTTCAGATTCTAAGACACGATAACGAATGAACAGTTCTGGTGGTATATCATCCAAACAACTGTGTTCATTGATAAGTTTGGTGGCTTTTACGGGTCCAAGACGGGGTATTCCCTTGATATTATCAGTAGAATCGCCTGTTAGGGCTTTCCAATCTAAAAATTGAGTAATGGCTACTCCTGTCTTGTCGGCAATAGATTCTGGAGTAATAACTTCTTGAACATTAGAGATTCGCAAAGTTTTACCTTCAGGAAGTTCCCAAGCATACAATTGATACAAATCTGAATCACCTGAAAAGATTACAATATCTTCTATCTCCTCATCTTCAAAGGCTTCCAAAACTTTTTCAGCAATCAAGTCATCGGCTTCTTTGTAATCATCATAAACTCCTGTCCACCCTTTTCTGGGGTGCATGGGATTGATACTCCATTTACCAAAATCTTCTCTTAAGTCGTGAATCTCATAAGACTCGGCATCATAAATGCTACTATCAGGTAGCACGGCTCGATTACCTTTGTAAGCACTATCAATTAGACCTCTGCGCTGACGGGCTTTGATACCATCATAACAAACGAAAACTTCTGAATTACCATATTTGGGTGAAACTCGAAGTTGGCTCATTCTTAAATCCAGATACTTGAAATCATTAAAGACAGTTTTACGGCAGGCTTGCACGAACATATAGGCGTTGGGCTTCTTAGCACGAACAATCCACTTTTGATGCGCTCGGCGCATAGCACCTTTAGGACTCCAATGCCGAGCATTACGCCCGACGAACCATCCTGCATCAATCAGAACCAGTCGAGGTTTCCCCACGCAACCTACCTCCTTTATCATATTTCAATTTGAATGACTTAACATCTGCCATCGGAGTTTGAGCCGTCACCGTAGTATTACAATCTTTACATTCCCAAATAGCACAAAGTTTGTTATGGGTTTCCCATTCACGACTTATCTTTATCGGCCAACCGCACAATGGACATTCCATAAGTATGCTATGAGCATTGACCCTAATAAAACTATGCTTTACCTCGGCGGAACAATAACCACCATGCAGTCAAACCTGCGAGTCCTCCTGCAACTTGAACTCCCAAAGTTTTAGGGTCGGTAAAAAGTCGGTCTAAAGCGGCGGGAGATTCCGGGGAATCTGAATCTTCCGCTTCTGCGGTAGATTTGGGTTCGGCAACAGTAAAAGTTTCGACTACATCTAAACGAGGGTCAGCACAAGTGGCTGATGCTAAAGATTTAACACGAACTTTCCACTCACCGGGCGAATCAATAACGAAATAGGCTAAAGCAGGTTTAGGTTTATTGCCTCCATAAACTGCCGATGTTCCTGCTAATTCAGTTTGATGAACTATACGAGTCTGACCTTGATAACGGCACGAGATTTCAATTGAAACTTTGTGGGCTGCTGCGGCAGCGTTGTGATAATCTAATCCTAAGAAATCTGTATCGGTATTGAAACTTTCATCTGTTTCAGCAAACAAAGAAGTGATTCCACTGTATGCCCAGTTTCCGACCGCAGCCACGGCTCGAACAGGTGCGGTAATTACATAAACAGTCGTATATCCAACGGCTTCAGCATAATCTCCAAAAGTTTCATTATCTCTTCCCCAAACAATATCTAATCCTTCAGCCACAGTTTGTTCGTATTCTTTCGGGTCGGTAATCATAGTTCCGATACCACCAATGACTGCACCGGGGTCTAAGATGCCACCTCCTGATGTATCATTAGCCCAAAATGCGACCACAATGTTGTTCTCATAAGGAATAATCTTGTTAGGACCTCCGACTGGTGGTGGTTCAATACCTATCCAAACTGCGTGTTTGGAACCACACAGGCTTTTGGGGTCTCTTTCTTTGGTTTTATCTTTTCGCAAATCAATAGAGATGGTCGGTGAAGAACCGGGAATATCTACTGTTGCCATCAAGACGGCCTCCTTAGAATAATCCACATGGCTGCCAATCCAAATAAACCGATAACTCCGAACACAGCCGTATTACTGTATTCTGCTAAACCGTATTCGGCTTTTAGGGCTTCGATACGAGCCTTGTTTTCAGGAGTAATGTAAGACATAACAGTTTGTTCAATTTCACTCGATTCCGCAGTTTCGCCTGTGTCTGGGTCTTCGACTTCGACAGGCTCATTGAGAACAAAATTATAAGTATGATTCCAACCAATAGCAGGGAACAAACATCCAATGCGATTTTCATCAATTGCACCAAATCCTGAAGATAGATAATTGGTTGCCATCAATCCTATTTCGGCTAATCCTACGCTGGTGGCTGCTAATCCTAAAACAAAACCTGCTGTTCCTCCTGAAACAATCATGGCTGCAACAATCAGAACGATTTCTCCTACTCCGACAACAATTTCTTCTAACCAAAACTCCCATGCTTTATCGCTATCGGTTCTCTCGGCTAATCCTGCATAGCCGTAATGAATAGTTAAGGTATAATCAGACCACGGATAATTATCAAGAATAGGGATTTCTCCAGAGGCTTTGCCATCTTCCTTGTCGGTAATAACAGTAGCCGAATAAACTTGCTTAATGGCTAAACCGACATCAAGCAACGGCGTAAGGTGTGCCTCAACTGGAGATGAATCTCCGTTGATAATCATAGTCAATTCTTCATCAGTCAATTGGTCCATGACTTGATTGGTAAGTTTAGCAATATACACTGGGTCATAATAAGTTAAGGTAACTGTAACTCTGTCGGAAATAGGGTCGTTATCACATAAAGTTTCAACTTCCCAATTGATAACATCTCCTCTCTTAACATCTTCAAAATTAACAGCCTTACCTCCTTTGGGGGCAGTTGCTACGGAAGATGCTTGTTTTTTACCATCTCTGGTGAGGGTAACTGTGCTTTCCAGATTAGTGCGGTCAGAAGTAGAACCTGCACCATATTGGCCGAAGATAGGTTCTCCGTCCATTGTCCAGCCTTTCAAGGAGGCCATGTTCATTCCTCCATATCGTCTGGGACACCATCTCCATCGGTGTCAGTTTTGGCCTTCGGAATTAGACGAGTAATAATCAAAACACCAAATAATCCGATTAAACTTACGCCTGCTGCCCCAAGCATTAAAAGTTTCTGTTGCGCTCGTTCTTCACACTTGTCTCGTTCTTCAGTAGTATCTTCATCTTTACAACTTTCACCCGAAAGTGCATCCATCAAATCACCAACCCCTCCTCCGAAAGCATCAAAGACAGGTCCAAGAAGATTGGTGGCTATCAAAAATCCTGTGGTTCCAACAGCCCCATAAAGTAATCCCTTTTGAGCCAACTTATCCACCGAATCCTTAACTGCCGCTTGTTTGGCAGTCAGTTCTGCGGCTTCTTTTGCGGCTTGTTCTCCACCTTCTTCAATCAATTCTTCAGTGGATTCTTTGGCTATCTTTTGGGCTGCAATTTCACCTGCTTCTTTCTTAACAGCAGAATCAAGGGCTGCACCTGCCAGTTTCTTACCTGATTTTTCCATAGCCTCTTTTTGAACTTTCTCATAGGCTTCTTCAATAGATTCACGAGTAATTCTCTCGGTGGCTTCTTCAGTGATTTCCTTTGTGGCCTTTTCACTAATTTCTTCCATCAACTCTTTTTGGAGTTTTTCGGTAAGTTCTTCTACAATCTCCTTTGTGAGTCTATCTGCAATTGGAACATTAAAGACACGGCTCTCGGCTTCATAGATAGCAGGGTCTATTTGAAATATACCCGGCGACAATGGTTCTACAACAGTCCAGCCCATAAGATTCATTATTATGAACGACTACTTAAAGATTGCTCATCAATAACCATAGAAGGAATCTTCGAATTGGTCGCAATACCATTGATTGCCTCCAACGAACTCCCACAGCCAGTGGGCTGTGAATCCTGCTATGAATGTCCCGATATACGGCCACCATTGAGAGTCATTCCACGGAAATGGAATTACCATCAACAAACTGCCTACGGCAAATACACTTGCGCCAACTATGACGGCTTCTTTCATTACATGGTATGGGTGTCTCATCATAAATCACCTAAAGTAGTCAGTCCCTAAAGAATCTGTCCCTATCAAACCATTCTTCTATGCGTTCATCCCTCTGTGCCAACCATGCCATCTTCTTTTCCAAAATCTGCATCCCAATCGTATTCCAATTTGAGTAAGGGTCAGGAACGAAAGGCGCAAGTTGCCATTCATCCAACAATCCTGCTTCCTCTGCTCGTTCCATAGAACTCATCAACTTCTTATTCTCACGGCCATTTTTAATCAGTATTCCTGTATAATCATGGATTTTAGATTCATCTACTATTTTACTAAGACTTTGTAGGAGTTCGGGCATAGAATCACTATCGTCAAAAATGAAAGTATGGTTGTAAGTTTCAATAAAGCCTGCTAATGTTTTCGTATTTGTCCAACCTTCTCCACCACCATAGGGAATGGACCACAAATCGTGTCCATATGGGTGTTCATTTTTTATGTTTCCTAAATAATGGATGCGACCATCATTATTAGCATAAACATCTGCGGATTCTGCACCATCCATATCCCAAACTTTCTTGAGTAAACGGGCTAATAATTCAGTTCTGCCTCTTTCCTCCATACTGCCTGATTGTATTACAAACAAACAATTACGATTCGAGGGATTGTGGGTAGTCGCAGCCCCGCCACCAGCATAACCGCCTACTAAGCCTTTGTCCATGCTCAATAGGTGGGTCGTGCTGATACTTAAAAGTTATTATCTCATTTTTGTCTCTGCAACTCAATAAAAAGTTTCAAATCTGATTTAATCTCGGCTAAGGTAATTTTGATTTCTTCATTGGCTTGAGCATTTTCTTCGTGGCGTTTGCCGAACTCATTCTTGACCTCATACAAACTAAAAACCATAAACTTGTAAAGTGCATAAATCGCACCTAACAATAGAACTAAGGGTAGTCCATATTCGCCAACTAATGAAAGTATATCATCCATATTATCACTCAAAACAATCTTTTTCTAACCATGTTCTTTCAATGTATTGGGTATTTCCATCAGCGTCTTCCCAAATGGCATAGAAATAAAAGTCATAACTCGATGCGTTAGAACCTGTAAAGTTTCCTAAACTAAGTTGATGTGTATCATCAATGTATCCTTGAATATAATGAACGGTGGTTGTCCAATTAACGGGTCCTGTGGCATTAGGGCCACTATTGGTTTCACCTACTTCATAAATTAGGAACTGAACTGAAACATTGTAGCCGGGAAGGTCATTGGTTTCTTCTCCACAATCAAGGTCGTAAGCAATCGTAGCGGTGGTGGAATTATTAACCGTTTGCACAACTAAGGCAATATCATACAAATTGATTTCACAAGTTTCAGGTTCTTGTTCTTCGACATCAATACCCCACATAAAGATTTGTTCAACGATAGAATCATCTTCCATATCGTAAGCAGTAACTACTGGTGTCCAACTGTTGCCAACTGCTACCCCATCAAAAGTATGTGAGAAGTCCTCGGCTTGGCTTGGGTCATCTAATTCAAAAGAATGACTATAATTGACGGATTGACCGGGTTGTTTCAACCACAAATCTATTTCTACTCCTTCGTCGCAATAATCATTAGGAACAACTCGGAAAGCGACTAAGATGGCATCTTGTTCTGCATCTTCAGCGACATGACCTCGATAATGATTGATAATCTCAACATCACAAGGTTCATCGGGTGGATATTCACAAGAGTCATCATCCACCGTGGCTTCAGGGTTGTAATTGTCTGCTTCTGAATCGGTGCAACCATAAACAGGGTCAGGCACTTCATCAATAACAATTGAATTAGAATCATGCCAATTACTTTCATAAGGTGCGTCATCTGCATTCGCATGAGCGTATCTAACCTTAACTACCCAATCATCCCCATCAGGAACATCGGAGAGTTGTGCCTTGCCTTGCACACGCATAGTAGAATCACCATTGGGTTCAATCCAGAAAACTCCATCATGGACTTCGCCATAATCTAAATTATCATGTAATTGACCTGCGTTCCAAACTTCCATCTCGATTTCAATATCTTGGCCGCAACCTCCCATGTCCGAGAATACTAAATCAACAATCAAGTCATTTCCGTCAGAACTTAAAGTTGGTTCATCTAATTCGGTTTGAGGATTACAGGTATCATCGAAAACTTCGTGTGTTTCTGGAGAATCCCAATTCCAATTAGAACCATCATAAGTTTCAAAAGTGAAATGGTTGCGATAAACTCCCGGTTCTAAATCATTAAATGAATGTTGAATCTCGTAATTATGCTTAAATCTTATGTTGTTCCACTCGTCTTCATCATAGTATTCATTGTCTTTAATGAGTTCAACCGTAAAACGCCCTTCCATTTCATGCGGGCATGAATCATCAGCAAAGTTAGCACGAATTACCAAAAAGTTTCCATTATCCATAAAGGAATTATCTTCCCACTCCCATTGGCAATTTACGGGTGGACCACCGCCACCACCATTGTTATCCTCCCAATAACACGACCCATCATCGGTATTCGCCATTGGGTCATAGTTTTCGGCATCGGGGGCTGTGCAACCCCACATAGTAACATTTGGGTTAGGTCCATCTTCATCCCAAATGGATTCTTCACCCCATCCAGTAATATCTAAAATACCGAGTCCTTCTGCACCGACACCAGCCAATAATGCTACAATTGGGATTAGTGTAGTCAAAAGTTTCTTAAGTTTCTCGGCTTGCTCTTGCGCCTTATCTAAAAAATCCTTCTCATCAACTTTCATATCTGAACCTGCACTGAAGTTAGCAATACCATCATCTAACAAGTCGGCAAGCACATCTGCCTCCTTACGACCTGTGGCTTCAGCGATTATCTTGGCTTTTTCAGCCATATCGGTAATTGCATCAAGGTCTATTTCATCCAGTGGCGCAGGGTCGGGCATACTGTTAAGTATATGACACGACTACTTAAAGATTTCTCGAACCTCATTCAAAAAAGACCCATCGAGACAAATCTCCCTCAATTGTTTCATTATCAATTTGAGACAAAAACATCTGGACATCTTCGAAGTTATCGAACATAAAATTGAAGTCCATAATCCCGAACAACCAGTTCGGAGCCTTGGATATACCACCCTCAATAACTACTAAGGTAGGCTTACGCTGGTGCAAAGCATTTAGCAATTCGTGGGTTGTGCCAAAAGGCTTGGATTCTAAGTCCAAATAAACAATAACAATGTCGGAAACATCCACCATCCTCAAGTCCATGTGAACAATCTCTTTCATCCTGCGACTTAACTCAAAATATCTGCCAGTATTCTTCAATTCAAACATTTTGGCTTTTTCACCTTCAATTTCTCGGTAATAAGCGTTCTTGATAGGCTTATCACAAGGGTCTAAGACTTTGACTTTGCGTTCTTTAAGCCACTTAGTCATCATCTTTCTCCATTCTACTCCATCATCTTCAGCGTGGTCGATTGGACCTGCTAAGTAACATCGTAGGTTTTTCAAACGGTTCATGTTCTGGCATAGGCTGAAGCACCCTTATTAACTTAAGGCCAAATGCTTCAGTGGTAAATTATGAGGTATTTCATATTCTGAACCTCTGCGGGGATTTGGATGTTTATGTTGAACAACTGACCCATTAAGAACGAAAGGTTTAATCAATTGAGCAATCGTATGGCTATTGAACCTCCAATCAGGAACAGAAAAATCTAATCTTTCAGCCAATTGTATGCCTGTCTGACGACCAAATAATTGTAAATGGAGTAAAATTAGAAACCTTTTATGTGATTTCTTACCATAAACTTTAGATTTAGTAGTATTACATTCATTAGAACAGAACCATGAGTTAATAGTTCTATCATATTTATTCAGAGTCATATCTTTGCCGCAGAATACACAAGCCGTAATTATCTCGGTTGGTTGAAGTTTATGCAATCCTTGATAGTTGAGTTCATAACAAAACCGACTACAATGGGTTTGGCGGAGGTAATTGCCTCCATCTCTTTTGAGACAAGGGTTTTTACAAACCCCGCACTTAGTCATTACTCTACATAGCAATTATCAGTCTTTTAAGGTATAACCCATAGAATCGAGGGGCAAATTGTGTGCAATTTGATAGACCGATGCTTTAGTATCGGGATGGGTTGGGTGCTTATGACGAATCACATGACCTTTGGCAACGAAAACTCTCAACATTTGAGAAACTGTATTTTTCTGGAATCTATACTTATTACTCATTCGACCTAAGAACCTGCCTAAATCGTCAGCAGTTTTTGGTCCATGAACTCTAAGTGCCAATAATGCCATAAACTTCTTGTAAGGATGTCGGCCATAAACTTTGGCTTTCTTATTAACACATTCACTTCCACATAACCACGCATTATTTTTTTTCACATGATTTTCTAAAGTCATCTCTTTACCACAAAAGATACAATTAGTATGAATAACAGGAGGCTTATCTTCCCATGAAAACTTTTGTTGTTCTAACTCATAACAATATCTATTACAATGGGTCTCAAAAAGAATGTTGCCACCCTTTCCTGTCTTAACAATGGGTTTATCGCAGACTCTACAAAAGTGTTGCACAGTATAAGATGGTCGAATCACCTATAAAAAACTTAGTTCTTCTTGAAGGCAGACCAAATGAAACTAACACCGAGTAATCCAATAGCGGCTAATCCAACCTTTGATAAAACCAAAGTTTTAACAATATCGGTGAATGATGGGGAAGTAGGTTCAATCTTCATACCGGGAATCGACTGTTGCTGTTGAGTCATTTCTCCTTCTTCAGTTGCCCATCGGTGAGGAATCATATAATCTTGATAGTTTTGGGCTTCAGCAATTAAACTCATATCTTCATCTCCTCAAGGCTACTGCCAGTAATCCTAATCCAACCACACCTGCTAAGATAAGTGGTAGTGGGGATTTGGTTTCGTCTTTTGGCTTGACTGGAGTAGTGCCTCCACCCATTGTAGTAATCGTAGTTTCTCCTGTGTCTGGGTCTTTGGTTTCTTCTTCTTCCAGATGTTCACAAACTGCGCCGTTTCCTGAAGCAGCAGTAACTACTGTTCGTGTGCGTGTGCGTGTGCCTGATTCGGTATCTGGGTCAGACCATGCCGACCAGTCAGACCAATCTGAAAGTTCACAATCAATATCTTCGGGAAGTGAGTCTGGGTCATCATCATCTCCTTCGCAAAGTGAATCATCAGCGATAACTGCTTCGGGGTCATAGTTGTAATCATCTTCATCCATACAACCTGCCTTTTGGCAAAGTCCATCATCTCCAAGAGCATAACCAGTCATACAATCGGTGCATTTTCCGTCTGAATCCATATCTCGGTTCGGGTCTTGACATTGGGTGCAAAGTCCGTCATCTCCTAAGTAGTAGTTTGAATTACAATCTGCACATTCTCCGTTAGAATCTTTGGCTCGGTTCGGGTCTGTGCATTCAATATAGGAAGGCTGTGCAACTACGCTCACATTTTTAAGCCCTGATTGCCTATCTCCTCCGGGATTTTTATTCCACTTAACTACGAGTCTAAAACTTTTTGTTCCAATGCTGGTAGGTGTATAACTGAAACTTTGGGATTTAGATGTTTTCAGATTAGAGGGCATGATATTAGTTCCATTCATTAAAACCTGAACTTCACTAAAGTTTGAGTCTGATAAGTTCCAGTCAATTGTGACTGACTCTCCTTCTTTAATGCTGTTTGGGGAAACTGTAAATGTAGAAACACCTGCATTGGTGTAGGTGCATAATGAGTTTTTCTCTTTGTTACAATCGCTACAAACATTGTTTGCGTCGCTATCCATGCAACCCTCTTTAGGCAACTCTGCTGCGCCTCTCCAATAAAGGTCGATTCTCAGGCTATTTGGGCAGTAGTTATCAGGTTGCTTACCTGTTCCATAATAAACTCCATCGACTTGGCAAGAAAAGTTCTTACCTGTCATAGCACCTCCGTCGGTGTCTATTTCGATATAATCTCCTTTATCTCCATTCAAGGTAACGGTAACTGCACGATTACTTCCATTATCCCATGAAGTATTACGACCTGCTGTTCCAACTGCATCTCCAGCATCACCGAAGTCGAGTTGATTGACATTACCCCACGGGAACTTATCTCTAATCTTGGTTCCACCGCCAGATTTCATATGGTTAAACATAGAGGCGCAGTTCACGACCAAAATATCCCATGTTTGTTTAGTTCCGGGTGCTGGTGCGACTCTCGCTGCACCATTCAGCCTGTTGCCATCTTTGGATTTGCCGTTGTCATCATAAAGAGATATTTTACTATCTGAAATCTCGGAATAATTTCGCAGGGCTTGAGTAGCAGAACTACTGCTACCGGGATAATAACTGCAATCATTTCCACTATTGCCTTTACAAACTACTGTGTTATTCTTGAAAACTTGTGCGCTCTTAGTGGGACTCGACCAAATCTGTTTGAGTGAATCTCCTGATGCAATCTCTGATAATCCGAATCCTTGTGTTTCAACTGCGAAACTTTGAGGCTTAACTGTTTCTGCTCTTTTGGAATGATAAGTGCCAAACGAGTTGCTGACGATAAAACCACTCATGTATCTTCTTGGGTATCTCTGATACTTAAAGATTTGGGGTAGTATCGTTCATATATTTCATAGACAGGCATAAGATAGATGGTGCAGATGATACTAAAGATTCCGAGGTTTTTCCAATACGGAATCCCATAGATATAACACCAAAGAGCCGTTAGTGGTTGCAGGGCTAACAAACCAAACCACGGTCTCAATATGGCTTTCAATGGCATGATAACCACACCTTTCCGCAAGCATTTGGGTGGGTCAATTGATAACGCCCATCAGTTTTCTGAACTACATTATTTCGCAGGAGTTTTTTCATATTACTACCTACTTTGGTGGGAGTTTGGTTGAAAGCATATTCATCTAAGAGTCGGGCTATGGCTGCTGCCCCTAATCCATCAGGATGGTGAGATAGCACTCTACAATAATTGAATAGCAACCACGAACTTTTTTCACGGGCTTGTCTGGAACAGTCATGGCTACAATAAACTTTATCGTGGCGGTCTCCAAATCTAACGGTATGGTTGTCTCCACACCATAAACATTTCAAAGATAAAAAGTTATCACGCAAACGAACCTCTCTCCAATTGCGCCCTTCTGCACTCCATGTCCGACAAAAAGAGGAACAATAATCGGGGTCATGCAAAGGTCTTTTGATAGTATCTCCACAGTAGCAAATCTTAATCATATTTCCACAACCCTTTTTGCCGATAATACTCATAATCCAAACCACATTTTCTACACCAATTATTGGAATTATCCCAATCGTGTTCGCAACTACGAGCCAGTTCTTTCTTGAGGGCTACGATTTGGTGAAACATTTCTAACCATTCTTGATGTTGCTTCTTGCGAAGCGCACTCAAGTCTCTTTCGGCCTGTGTTAAGGCCGTTTCGGGGCGTAGTTCAAAAGGAAATCTCATATCTCTGCACCTCTCGGTGAATCATAGACATGATGAAGATTTTTCTCTTCATTCCAAAACTCGGAATAGAGTCCTCGGACTTTCCCATCATAATGGAAGAATAATTTGCGGCAGGGACAGACTTCCCTACCTGATTCGGGACGATAGACCCATTCCTGACAATGATAGCAACGAAGGGCTATTGTCATAGTTAGAGTATAACAGAGGACTGATATAAAACTATGCTTGATTTTCTTTGAGCCAGTCTAAACGACGCTGAAGAATCGGGAGTTTATGCACCCCAAAACGGCGGTGCATTTGTTCGAAGGCGGTAGCCTGCGAACTCAACCAGAATGGTTGGGGTTGTTCCCAATTAAGATTACGAAGCAGGTCATCAAACTCGGTGTATGGAATCATTTCTAAACTCATGGTGCTTTCCTCCTTATCGGCTTAAGCCGCTTCGGAATAAGGGTAAATTATTGTCCTACTACTTAAAGGTTAGGGCGCAGTCCCTCGGTTTTGTGCTTACGGGTCTCCGAATGGAATAATTCTGGTGCTGCGAGATTGTAAATTGTAGACAGTCAGGAGAGACTTTTTGGGTTGATAACCGAGCATCTGCATAAAGTCGGTTTCATTTTGGAAGGTCGAAGAGACTACTAATGGTGTGCCACGATGCCACTCAACTTGGTGGGCATGGGTATGACCTGTCACGAATAGGTCAGGTGCATCTTTGATAATCATTTGGTCCTCTAATTCTGGTGATAGCGCATTTCGCTCGCCCCACATAGGAGCCAAATGTCTTTTCTTCATCATCTCTTTCATAGCCTCGGCTGGTGCTTCATAAGTGACATGAGCCATACGGGGAACCATGTCGTCAATACCTTTACCATGATAGGACAGAATCTCGAATGGGTCAGAATCATTTCCGTGGTCTAAATAAATACGGGCAGGATTGCCTGTGTGAATAGTAGAATTGAAACGCTGTTGAATCAAGGGTTCAAGCATAGGTTGAGGTTCAGCAGGTCTGACGGCATCGTGATTGCCGGGAAGAATAACAGGCGTAATGTGGTCTGGGAGTTCATCAAGTTTGCGAGCGCAGTATTCGTATTGGTCGTAGACATCATCAATCGCCAGATTTTTCTCATGGCCGGGATAAACACCGACACCATCGACTACATCTCCTGATAAAATAAAGTATTTGATATTTTTAGCAGTTTCATCTGATGAGTTCATCCATGCCATCATTTTGTCCCAATCTTTTTCTAAGAATTGTTTGGAACCAATATGTATATCAGACGCAAAAGCCACTGATACTGGGTCAAAGTCTAAACCACCTTTGTTTTGATGCGTATGCAAAACTTCAGGATACTGAACTCGATTAGCAAAGAACATATCTCCTTTGTCGGCAAAGTTTCCAACAATACCGATAACATCATCATTGACTAAAGTTCCTGCTGCTGGGTCATCTTTTCGCACAAAAACCGTCATAGTTCCTGTTCTATCTTCGAGTTCAATGATTCGACCTCCCGACCTACTTCTCCTAATATCGGCTACTAATCCAATCACTGCTACTTGACGACGAATGAACTTGTTTCTGTTTTGTAGCACTTGTTTAATGTCTCCGAACTTATGAAAGCCGAGTTCATTCTTGAGAATGTTTTCAATCACTTCTAAACGATTCTGAAATAGATTGATAATATCTTCCATCTTGCCTGTTTGGTCGGTTTGTCCTACGGACACTCCCGTAGTAATGTCGCCTGTGTAATCTTTGGCAACACCTTTCCACGCATCGGCAACTTGGCGAGGCTCTAAGGCTAACTCTTTGTGAATCCTTGTTGGAGTCCATGCTCTCAATTCTTTCATTGATTCACCCGTATAGAATAGGTGCAACTACTGTTATGAACTTAAGGTTCGAAATCATCGTCATCAATTTCAATGTGTAGCACACAGTCGGTTTCTTCTCGGCAGCCTTCACAATCGCACACATCATGTCTAAAGTTATACCACAAAGATTCGACAACATCCATCTCAATATCAGGACATCCTTCTTTTATCATTTTATGAAAAAGAGAAAATTGTTTCGTGTATTCTTGTATTTTAACTGCCCAGAATGAATCCATAATTGTCATATGCTATCACTTCTATTTAATGCTTACCATCACAACAACTCTGGACACCAAGTAAGGCAAATAAAGCAGTCATATCATTAGGGTGTCTCTGGACATGAGACATCAAACGCTCACGCACACTAATGCGTGAATAATTAACAGAACGAACCATACTCATGTTCTTACGATTAGGATGTGGGATAATTTCTTTGGGTCCTTGTCGGGGTCTCATTTTTTGGCCTCCTTTTGCTTGTGCTTCTTCATACAAGGAATACAAACACCATTTCGGGTAAAACCATGCAACGGAATGATGCTATTACACCATCTGCATCTCATACTTCTTCAATTCCTGTTTAATAAAAAGTGAGGGGAGGATTCGGACATACCTCCAACTCGCCGCCGCAGTTTCCTGTGCTTCACGACTCATACCTGCAAACCACCCTTTTACGAGTTCGCTTCTATGCCACTTGGCCGTCCACGGTGGAAATCATGTTTCCACGAGAGCAGTGCCTTAACCCCCACGGAGGGTTTATTCAGCCACCTCTACCAGAATGGGTCCATCCCAGCAAAATCAATAAGCCTAATGACTCATATAAACTTGACTCCAGCAATTTAGACTAAGCCTTTGGTTCGCTTCCATTCGTGATATTTTTGTCTATCTTTTTCTCGCTTCCGAGCAACCCACCATCTTTTTGCCATTGATGCCAGCCATGCTAACACTAATAAAATAAGTAATTCTAAAGCCAACTGAAGCCACAGATTCCATGTCCATTCAGCAGTTATACACCATGTTGGCATACCGTCTGGTGGTTCTGCCCATTGGTTGCTACAATACTCGCCCATGCTTGCAGTGCATCGTTTCGACTATTTAGTTTTTGGGGTCTTATTACCCTCTGATGCTCATAACGGCATCTCTAAGTTCGCCGTATTCTAATTCAGCAGTAAATCCATAATAAAGTCCTGCCAAAATCAATAGATTAGCGGCTACATGACCCCATTCGTTAATTTTAGCACTACGAATTAAGTAGAACCATGAAATAATTATACCAGTTCCAATGACTACTCCTTTGGGACTAATCATATTATCACGCACTGTATGTCTTACCACCAGCACGGATTCCCAGAACTGTGTCCATGTTTATCATACGGAATGCACCTTTCTGCATATCATAGATAGTGTAAAGTCCTCTGCCTCGGCGTGCTGCACGGCCTCCGAGTGGGTCTGTTCCTGTTGGCTTGTATCTCTTACCGATACGACCGACAAGGGTTCTCTCTGAACCATCCTTCTTAATGAAAGTTACACCGACAATTTTGCCCATTGATGCGTCAAGAATCTTTTCGACTTCGCTACGCTTCATAAAATCTCCGGGTGCGCTAAATACCTTCATGGTATCATCACGGATTTTTGAAAGATTCCAACCAACGACGCTTAGAACTGCAAATGCACCTACGCCTGCAATAGCGGCTTGTCGCCATTCACGGTCTTTTAGTTTAACGATGGAATATCCAAAGGCTCCAAATCCAATCAAAGTGCCTGTCAATGCAATTATCATACTTTGTATGTTGTGGAACTGATACTTAAAGATTTGCTATCATTCCAGCCAACGGTCTGGTTGACGCATCCTTCGGTCAATCACATCAGGAATGGCATGATACATCATAATCTCTGTATTTCCTGTGCCATCAAAACCTTGTGGATACATTTTCTTCAACTGTTCATAGTGCCTATCTACGGAACGCATTTCCGTGTGAGGTCTTACATAGTAAAGGGTAATTTTTGTATTGTCATCAAAACCCATACTATCTAAGATTTCAAGTGCCTCGACGACCCAGTGAGTAATGCTATCTCCATCGTCAATCATATGCACTGAAGGGTATTCTTGAATAATGGCTGCTAAAGCCAACGGATTCATGTAATCTTCGCCTGTGACTAATGGAAGAAGGGGTGGGTTGAGTGCGCCGTGCGAAATATCTTGAATATGTGCTATAAAATCGGGGATTCCTGTTCGGGCATCATTAACATACATATCAAAAGATGGCTCTCGGTGCATTCCAATATCTCTGATGATGTCAAAAGATTTTTGAACACGACCCGCAGCAGCCATAGAACCGCTATTGTTAAAAATAATTGCTGGGCAGTTTGCTGCTTTACGCCAAGTTTTTCGTCGCATGGATTTATTCTTGCGATACTGCTACTTAAAGATTACTCTTTGACTGGTGGGGGAATATATGATTCATCCTCTCCATAACTGGCTTGTCCTTGTAAGGCTACGGGATTATGAATCCGTTCAAACTCTTCAAAAGTCCACGGAGCCAACGGCTTGACTAAATCAAGGATAGCATACGCATAAACTCTGATTTCATCTTGCGCCGCTTCATCCATCCTCAATCTCAAGAAGTTAAACAAACTTCGTGCATTGACTGTCCAGTAAAACTCGGTATAAATCCCGACTGGTAACACAGTTCGTGCTTGCTCTCGGCAAACCCCTGACTTCAGCAGGGATTGATAAGCCTCGAAAGAGGCTTGGATTGCTTCTTCATATTTGTGGTGCAAGTTTTGGATTCCTGCGGATGTCCATGAACCTTTGTTAGAAGATTGTTTATTGACTGAATCAGGTTGTCGCCATGATAACCAACCTTCGTTAGCAGGATGATAAAATCCATGTTCTAATTCTACATAACGACCTGAAATCTCATTGAAACTCCCGACTCGATGCCTCATCCATTGACGAGCAATAAATATCGGACACCTAATGTGAAATGTGAAACTCAAATGTTCAAAGGGTGTTTCATGGTGGTGTTTGAGTAGATACTTGAGTAGTTTATGGTCGGCTTCTTCTCCTTTGGTTTCATTACCATAGGAAACTCTGGCTGATTTGACTACGGTAGAATCATCTCCGATAGAATCTACTAATCTAACGAAACCTGCGTTGAGCAACGGGGTTGCATCGGGCGGTGTGTCGTTAGTGTAGAGAGATTCATCTGTCTGGTGTGGTTCTTGTGGAGCCTTACGGCCACGATTAAACCACTTTCGAATCATTGTGCTTAGACTCCACGAACAATTCGCACTTCATCAAGCACTACTTTGAGTTCATCAATCGCAGCAAGGGCTTCATCAGGAGAATTAGTTCCTGTGATAACACACTTACCTGAACTGAAAATCAAACAAACACCTGAAGTTTCTGCCAATCGGAAAATTAGGCCGGGGAATTGTTCTGGTTCATATTCAGAACGCTCGAAAGGCAAAGCCAATACTAATTCATGCAAATGCAGAGTTTCTGCATAATCATAGGTCATTACAATGTTTTGCACCTGAATATCGTCCTCGTTAAACTCCCATAGGTCAAACTTGTGCTTATTCAAATCATCTACAATGTGATTCATAGCGATTACTACATCCTCGTATGACCTTGCACCTGTCGCTACTACTCTTCCAGAACCGAACAAGAGCAGGCAAACCTTTGGTGCGCCTGTTCCGTGCGTTGCTTCTCCGACCCGATATACCATACCGGGAAATTGCTCGGCTTCGAAATCGAGGTCGAGTGTGCTTGCTACATCGTGCAAATCAATCGTATCTGTCAGTCGTGCCGAGGCCACCATATTAACTATCTCACTTGAAGTCATACTTAAAGGATAGACGAATCACCCATATAAACTAACGCTTATAATCGCAGTTTTGACAGGTGTTTTGGTCCAAAGGTTGTGAGTGGTGGCATTCAGGACATCTCCAAAGCCCTAAGATTTCTAATTGAAGGGCTTCTAAATCTACTGAATCATCTTTCATACTCTTGTTACTACGCCACGCTTTGGTGGGTTTTTTATGATTTCTCATACTTCAACTTCCATTTAGTGAATCTTTAATGTGGTGTCTGGTTTGAGCATCCAGACCTAACACTTGTTTCAATAGATTATCAACTTCTACCTGAATCTCTTCGATAGGGAGTTCTGCATCACTTAATTCTACATAATCAGTTAGGTCTCGACGAGCCAAATGATAAAGTTGGACTAACTCGCTCATAGGCAAGACTATATCGCCATCTGAACCAAAGTGATTTTCGATAATCATTACCACAGGATGAGCCAATTTAACTTTGGTATCCAGAGTATTCCATTCTGTAAAAAGAATGTCGAAGATTTCATCTCGAAAATAGGACATTATACTATGTCTCCTGTTATTACTATGTATTTTCAACTACTTAAGAGTTTGTGATATGGTGAATGGGTGGACGAATACTTGGCTACTAACTTGTGCGTTTTCACCAAATATCCATCCGGGGTTTTATCTTTTTTTATGAAAACTTATTAAGTTTTCTTAGCCAAACAAGCCGCCCAGCGTGCAAAGCCGAGTGCGATAAAATGATAGGTTGATTCTAATTACTCGCCCCGTGGGATTTTCATTAAAACTTCGCTATCCTGACAGAACCTCCTTCGACAAAATACCTATGCCAAAGCACCCATATAAACATATGTGTCAAGAAAATCTTTAAGTAGTTGGAGACCCTATCAAAATATATGTCGAAGATTAGTTGGGATGTTCGCTTAACATTTAACAACATTATGGTGGCGTTAGTTTCATTACCACTAATTTTGGTGTTCATGGTGCTGTCTTATCAATTGATTACTACGGCATTTGTTAATCCTGAAGTGCGAGAAGATATTGAAGCCTATATCGCAGTTCTCGGTATCTTGAGTGGTCCTGCTTACATGGCTATTTCTCGATTCTTTGACCGATGGAATGCAGAGGAAGAAGAATACATTGAATCTGTGCGTAGGCAACACAAAACCGAAAATGATATTCGGAGGGCAAAAGGCAAATTACAAGAGGATGAAGAACCTATTGTAATGGTTGAGGCAGTTGAGGAAGAATGATTCCAAAAGATATTGTAAGTTCTCGACATCCTAATTTGCCGCAGAGTGTGAAGGATTTCATCAACAAAATACTGTGGGAGATTCCTAAAGGCGAAGAACATAACACTATTGCAGATGCTAATACTTGGAGTCAGATGTATCGTGAGGCTATTGTAGATGTTTTAGAAAGTAATACTTCTACAATTGTGTGGGCAGACCTGCCTGCGTGGGATGATATAAAATTAACTAAGGAGTCATTAAGTGGTCCTGATGGAGAAATTACATCCCTATTGGTGGGGTTCTATCGGTTTGTAGACACAGCACCAGAACATAGTTTCGGAGACTCATGGCCGCTAATTTGGTTATATTGGGATGGAACTGATTTCATAACCTTTTACGAAGGGGCAGATGTAGGCGACGACCATAAAGAATCAGATGTATGGTTGGAAGAAGGGTATAACAAGGCTCATCGAGAGTTTATTAAACAGAAGGAACAAGATGTTTTGGGTTGGTTTAGATTAGTGGAATCAGGAGGAGTTCTTGGTCTGAAAGATTCAAGTCAATGGGAAGGTGACATTCTCAAGAAGGACAAAGTTGCCATTATTGCAGTTCTCGAAGATGATGGATTACGGATTAAGAATCCTATTTTGAACTGGCTTTGGACTCCTATTGAAAGTTTATATGACTGATTTACTATATCTAAAGTATGCCTGAAGGACCAGAAGTGAAGCGAATTGTAGAGCGTCTGAATAGACGATTGGCGGGGAAAGAATTGCACGCAATTCACTTTGAGAATCAAAGTTATTGTGATAAACAGGT
>MDTE01074864.1_pt1 | contig 30262 bp, 33 predicted proteins | sample 811231 | NCBI WGS metagenome assembly MDTE01 (sample SAMN05326651, study PRJNA326480) | marine metagenome | isolation source: seawater | place: Indian Ocean: Red Sea | collected 2010 | reverse complement strand
CAGGCAGAAACAGAATTTTTAAACGAGGGTTATACCCTTGATCAACTAAAATTAGAATTTAGTATTGATATTCGTTACCTTGGTCAAGGGTATGAACTCACTATTCCTCTTGGTGAATCTGACAAAATAATTCAGGATGATATAGCCGCCGCACGAACCAGATTTGATAATACCCATGAGCAAATGTTTGGGCATGCAGCGCCTGATGAAGATGCAGAAGCCGTCAACTATAGATTACGTGCTTCTGCAATTGTGGCCAAAGCATCTCTACAAGCACGTGTTCCGGCAAAAACTTCTTCGGATATTGCTAAAACAGGAAGCAGAAAAGTCTGCTTTGACAGCAAGAATGGATTGATTGAATGCCCCATCTACGATCGTGATTTACTAGAATCAGGACATCAATTCGATGGCCCTGCAATAGTAGAGCAGCTTGACTCGACCACTGTTGTTTACCCTAGTCAAAGGGCAAAAGTTGATGATTATCTAAATATCGTTATTGATGTAGTGTGAGGAGCAAAATGGCTAATGTTGATCCTATAACTTATGAAGTTCTAAGAGCACGACTAGATGGTATCGTCCGAGAAATGGAAAAGGCCGTATTTCGTACAGGATTCTCAACTATTGTGCGAGAATCCCATGATTTTAGTTGCGGCGTGTTAGATAAACAGGGAAGGCTTGTAGGGCAATCCAATCATCCCACACATATGGCTGCATACCCCGAATCAATCAAAGGATTACTAGAATTCTATTCTTTGGACGATATGGCAGAAGGTGATGCCTTTTTAGCTAACCATCCTTACTACAGTGGATGTCCACATGCTAATGACATGGTAGTCATGACACCTATTTTTCATAATGGTGAAGTTATCGCTTTTGCTGCAAGTATGGGGCATACCCCAGATATTGGAGGTGTCGCAGCTGGAAGCCGTAACGCAACTTCTCGAGATTTATTTGGTGAAGGCCTTCAAATTATGCCTGTTCGTTACATGAGAAATTACGAATTGGTACAAGATACAGCATCTTTTGTCAAAGCCAACAGCAGAGTTCCAGAAATGATGATTGGTGATCTGAGCGCAAAGGCAGGAGTGTGTTTTTCCATCGGTGAAGAACGTGTGAAAGATGCGATAACGACTTATGGTGCAGACACATTACTCCAAATGTTTGAGGACCTTGGAACCCGTACGGAACAACAAGCCCGAGATCTTATCGCGCAATGGACTGACGGTGTGCATGAATCAGAAACATGGGTAGACGATCCATCTAACCCAGGAAATCCTATTCGTCTTCATGTTTCAGCAATAAAAGAAGGAGATCGTTTGATTATGGATTTCACTCAAACTGGGAATCAAGCATCTGCTCCCATAAACGTAAGAGAACCATTTATTAGAGGGCTGGTATATCACGCAGCCATTGCTATGACTGATCCTTACCTGCCAATTAATCATGGGCTAAGTAATGCCATTGAATGTCGGTTTAGAAAAGGAAGCATATTGGATCCTGAATTCCCCGGCCCAGTAGGATTCTATTCAAAGACAGTATCAATTGCCGAAAGTGTAATAATGTCTGCAATGGCAAAAGCTGCTGGTCAACCATCATTAGCACACGGGTCTACACAAAGTTCCATTGTAATTGGATATCAAGGAGACAATGATCGCCAATATGTTCAATATGAGTTGATGTACGCCGGGGCACGTGCATGGGACGGCGGTGATGGATTCACCGGTGTAGGTGCGCGCGCAAGTGGCGGCAGGTTTACTAGCCTTGAAATCATAGAGTCTGAGTTTCCTGTAGATGTCACGAGGTTCGAGACTTTACCCGATACAGGAGGAGATGGTAAATCGCGAGGTGGACCTGGTTACATCCGTGAATATAAGGTGCGATCAAATAGCAGGCTTTCTGGAGGCGCAGCCAAACGGGAGGCTTCGGGAGTAGATGGAGGAGACTCCGGTGCCAATGCCTATGTTGTAGTACATCCAGAAACCAACGATGCCGAAAGGTACCCTGGGATCGCCTCCAATATAGGTTTGAAACCAGGCGATATATTTAGCATAGAAACTGGTGGAGGTGGGGGTGTTCTCGACCCAAAGGATCGAGACCGAAATCTAGTAAAAGGTGATTTGCAGGATGGAATTATTACGCCTGAAAAAGCTAGATCTGTATATAAATTAACCGAGGAAGAAATCACTGAAGCTTTCTCTTGAAACATAAAATTTAACGGGGCGATATGGGAGGTTACCATGAGCTTTGATCTTCTCATCAAAAACGGAATCATAGTAGACGGGACAGGCGAGAAATCGTACAAGGCCGATATAGGCATTAAGAATGGTCTAATTGCCGAAATAGGGAACCTCGATTCACCAGCTACAAGAACATTAGACGCGAGTGGTCATGTAGTTTCTCCAGGTTTCATTGATCACCATACTCATTATGATGGCCAAGTAACATTTGACCCACTTTGCACATTCTCTTGCTACAACGGCGTAACCACTGTAGTGAGTGGAAATTGTTCTTTAACATTGGCGCCTGTTCGATCTGGCGACGAGGCTGCTCTTGCAGGCATGCTTGCGAAAGTAGAAGCCATCCCATATGACGTCTTAATTAATGGCGTACCTTGGGGTTGGTCCACCTTTGCAGAATATCTCCAATCTTTAAAATCGAAATTGGGAATAAATTTTGGTGTTATGGTAGGGCATTCCGCTATCAGACGTTGGGTCATGGGTGAAGAATCTCACGAGCGCCATGCTACTGGAGATGAAATCGAAGCTATAAAAGGCGCGGTACGAGAAAGTATTGAAGCGGGAGCACTCGGAATATCATTTGACCGCAATCCTAGGCACGTAGGCATGGATGGGCGCCCTCTACCGGGGAACGTAGCTGATTTGGAAGAACTTTACAGTGTGGCTGGTACCTTAAAAGAGCTTAATACTGGTGTTATTCAGGTTGGTGATCCCTTAGGGCAAGAATTAAGTGATGGGATTTGTAGCATAATTTCAGAAAAAAGCGGCAGGCCAGTTACGTATTTATCTATCGTCCAAAGTGTCCTTGAGCCAGAGCGTTGGAAAAGCCATTTATCTCATCTAGAAAAGGTTAACTCGCAGGAAAATATTAAGGTTTACCCCCAAATCAACCCTAGACCTGGTCTTCGTTTTTTCCAAATGAATAGTGCTGAGTTTTTCAATCTTATGCCTACATGGAAATCCATTATGAATAGCAAAGACGATGAAAAAATCTCGTCTTTTTCAAATCCAAGCGTAAGATCTCAATTAGCTAAGGAAATTCAAGAAAATAACAACAAAACTGCATTAGGCTTTTCGGGTCGCTGGGATCATGTAGTAATCGTAAAACCTGCTCTAGATTCAAACGCATCACTCACAGGTAAAACTATACTTGAGATCGCACAAGAACAATCCAAGGAGCCTTTGGATGCATTCTTAGACCTCAGTATCCAGGAAGAGCTTAGAACATGGTTTGCGCGTAATCAGCAAAACAATGATGACAGTGCGATGTCTGCAATTCTTAATCATCCCTATACTCTTATTGGATTATCTGACTCTGGCGCCCATGTCGTAAGAGAAGGTGGCTATGGATATGGAGTGTACTTTTTAAGCCATTGGGTACGGTCAAAAAACATTATGTCGATAGAGGAAGGTGTACGCCAGTTAACATCCGTACCTGCAGATATTTTTGGTTTATCTAGAAGAGGCAGGATTCAAATAGGAAACAGCGCGGATATTATTGTTTTTGATTACGATAAGCTTAGTCTTAATGAATCTGAAGAGGCTTATGATCTTCCCGGAAATGCAATGCGCCTTAAACAGACTGCAAATGGTATCCCTTACACAATTGTCAATGGAGAAGTATTGATTGAACACGGAGTGCATACAGGCGCTCTGCCTGGGCATGTTGTGAAAAATAGTTCATGCATGAGTGACGATAAGGCTGCACGTTAGTTTGGACTGGGTCACAATTGCCCTCTTAGGCTCAGCAGTCTCTGGCATAGTAAATATTTTTGACAAGACTGTAATTTACAAATATGCCAACACCCCTAGAACATTGCCCCTAATGATTGGTATAGCTCAATCAACTGTAGGGTTAGTCCTATTGGCAATTGTTCAAATACCTATTTCGGCCACGATGGAGTTCGTGCTTTGGGCGCTCCTGTCTGGAATGCTATGGGGATTAAGTGCCCAATTCTTAATGCATGTTCTGTTCACTGAAGAAGTATCCAGAACCGTCCCTGTATTCCAAAGCTTCCCTATTTTTACCGCGATTTTTGCATTTTTCATCTTAGGTGAAAGCCTGAATATCCTACAATGGGGTGCTATTTTAGCCGTCGTTGTTGGTGCGACTTTGATTTCAGTGAAAATAGATGTTAAAAACCGTAAGGCTTTACTAAACAAATCCCTGGCTATCTTAATGGTAGGGAGTGCAATTCAGGGAAGTGCTCACGTATTCGGTAAAGTTGCAGTAGATGAGCTACCGGTTTTATTTACTCACTCAATCAGATCACTCGGATTAGGAATAATTTTCCTTTTATTCAACCTTCGGCAGGAACCGCTGAATGATTTAAGAAACTTAATCCAACAACGAAGTCCTGCATTTATAATCAGCGGCACTAACGAATTCTTTATCGCCACATTAAGCCTGGTTCTCTCATTATGGGCACTTTCATTGGGCCCAGCAGCACTAGTAACAGCTCTCACCAGTACGCGGTCATTTTTCTTAGTCGTTTATAGCTTAATCATAGGTCTAATTTGGAAAGGTGCACTAGGTGAAATTACTACAGCCTCTTCGGTTGCAACAAAATTAGTTGCCACATCAATAATCGTAATTGTTGTTTCCATAATTAGTTTGGGGAATAATTAATTTGCGATACCTAAAATATTTCAATTTTTTCTCGATGTATCGAGGCTGGCAAATTGTCGGAGTTTCGTTCCTTTCCTTATTTATCCATGGAGCTGCAACCAGTTATCTATTTGGTGTTCTTGTCGTACCAATGGAAGACGACCTCGGGTGGACTCGAACCGAACTAGTTTTAGCTCTTACTCTGGCGACATTTGTTACAGCAGGATTTGGAATGCTAATAGGGGGCTTATTTGATAAGCATGGGGCCCGGACGGGAATGACATTAAGCGCTATATTAGGTGGCTTCAGCCTAATTGGGCTCGCTTTCATAAATGCTCAATGGCAATACTATCTACTTCTTGGTATAGGAGTCGGGATCGCTAGAACAGGTCTCGAAAATATAGGTCCAAGGACAGCTATTGCAAATTGGTTTATTCGTAAACGTGCTGCCGCTTTCGCGTGGTTTAGCGGAGGAAGGGCGGTATTTGGCTTCGCTATGGTCCCTATCTTCGCATTAATTGTTGAACGGTCTTCCTGGAGGATTGGATGGGTGACATTAGGTGTGATGGAATTGTTAATTCTAGCTCCGTTAGCATGGATTATAGTTCGCAGAAAGCCTGAAGATTTTGGGCTTCTGCCAGATAATTCTCAGCCTATCGAACAAGGTAATGATAAAGCTGCAACTCCAGTGGACATTGAAGTAAGCTGGACTCGAAAAGAAGCAATACGCACTAAATCATTATGGTTCGTAGTCTTTGCCTTTGTTCTGACTGGATTTCCAGCAACTGGAATTATTGCAAACATGGTTCCTTATTTTACTGATGAAGGGCTCTCTTATAGCCTAGCAACCACGGCGTTTGCATTTTACGGGTTTGGAGCAATATTTGGGCGTCCTTTCTGGGGTTTTATTGCTTCCAGGTTTGGGGTTCATGTTGGGATGACTTTTTACGGGTTAGCATATGGGATCGCAATATCCATGTTTACACTAGCCAGCAATCCAGTGACTTTGTTTGCTGCTACATGGCCATTAGGGTTAATCATTGGAGGATCCCAGCAATTACAAGCCCAAGCTTGGCCTGATTACTTCGGGAGAAAGCATGTAGGTTCGATTAATGGGTTCACAATTTTATTAATAACCCCAGCAATCGCTGCAGGTCCATTGATTCCTGCAGCTGTCCACGATTCTATTGGTACCTATATTCCAGTATTCGCCGCATACGCATTCACTAGCTTTATTGCCGCTGGGTTTTTCTTCCTAGCCAAGCCGCCCAAAAAATAACTCATCGACTTCTAAATTTAGCTAAAAGAACCACGCAAATAGGGAAAAGAATTAGTATCGATGCAACCGAAATTAATACCACCCATCGATTACTATCTAGAATTAAATCTATTGTTTCAACCAACCATTGCAGTAACTCCGTGTCGGTGGGCTCCGAATGGTGATTGTACGATTGTTGAAAGAATTTCATTATTAAGTATGCGAAATAACAGGATTGAATCTAGATGAATAAAATTTCTCGTTCACGCTAAATGAAATTAATGATGCTCCAATTAATAGTAGAAAGGAAGTTAGCCATGTCAGGTTATATGACCCAGAAATATCAAAATTTATCCCTGCCGCTGCAACTGCCAAGGCACCTGCAAGCATATGAACCATACTGAGCATACCTGTGATTGTTCCTGCGTGACGAATACCATAAACTTCTGCTGCTAGCGCACTAGTTTGGGGAACAGAAGCTAACCATGATCCTCCTGCAATTACTGAAAAAATCCAAATTCCGTAAGAGCTAGGAAACAACAACAGCGATAAGAATCCAATTCCGCGGAAAGCGTAGATTACTGTCAAGGCATTCTTCCTTTTTATCTTATCGGATATAAAGCCAAGGCCTAAAACTCCAACTAAATTCATCAAACTAAGTAATCCAAAAGCAACCGCAGAAGACGTCTCATCTATCCCTTCAGTCTTAGCAAATTGGACAAAATGTACTGAAATAATCGCAGTTGTAACACCACATACAATATAAGACATTGTTAATTGCCACATTGGTGCAGTCCTGTAGGACTGCTGCCACCTTGATACCGTTAATGGGCCTTCTTGAGCAACCCTCAGGTCTTTATTTTTACTTACAACATCTTTTTCTCCATCGGGAACCGAGCCTATATGCTTTGGATCATTTTTCACTACAATTAAAATCAATGGCATGGCAAGTAATAAAATGGCAGCTGCTAGCGCAGCGAGCGACCAGCGCCAATTTGTCATAGCCATCAAGAAAGCTGAGAATGGAACAATAAGCATGGCACCAGCAGAACCTCCAGAAGTCAGGAGGCTAAGCGCCATGCCCCTTTTCTGAACAAACCAGCGTGATATCAGAGGTGTAACTGGAGTAAATTGAGCACCGGCAACAGCAAACGAACCAAACAAGCCATAAAAAAAGATTAGCCCCCAAATACCTGTGGATAATGCCATTCCAAGTGTACTTAACCCGAGAATCAGTACGCTCCAAGACATTACGATTTTAGCTCCATACTGATCAGACAACCTACCAACAATTGGCTGGGCTATACCATTAATCACCCAACCAGATGCAGATACAAACGAAATCATCGAAACGGAAATATCAAAATCTTTGATCCATGAAGGGACAAATAGTCCGTAACTTTGCCTAAACCCCGCAGATACGAAAATCATGAAAAAAATTGCCGCAACAATATACCACCCATAGAATAGTTCTCTACGGGAAAATGCGTTATTATTTTTCTCGTATTTCACAACTGTATGATAAACAATATTGTGTTTGACCTAAAGCCAATTGCCAATTATCTTTAAAGAAACGAGGCGCAATTTGACTGCAACAACTCAGCCGGATCTATTAGATCGCGAAATATTAAATCTAATTCAATCGGATTTCCCATTGGATCCCGCACCTTATAAGCGAATCGCAGAAACAGTCGACTCAACTGAAAGCGAAGTTATGAGAAGAATTGAGCGGCTGAAGAAAGAAAATGTTATACGACAAGTTAGTGCCATTTTTGACACAAGGCGACTCGGATACAAAACTACACTCGTTGCCTTTAAGTATCCTGATGATATTCTGGATGAGGCAGCACAACGCATTAACAAGCACCCTGGAGTCAGTCATAATTACGCCCGCAATGGGCACTTTAATCTGTGGTTTACCATTGCGGTTCCACCGTACGAAGATATTGATTCAGTGGTTAATGAAATGGCTGAGGAAACAGGCGCAATTGCAGCACGAATTATGCCTACAATTCGATTCTTCAAGATAGGTGTTAATTTTGACATGATCAAGCAGGAGGGCGCTGCATACGAATACTTCTCACCTGATGGCTACGGCCGAACAGGCTCGGCGGTAGAAAAAAAACCTGAATTAAATGAGAACTGGAACCGCGCTGAAGATCTTTCTAAGAGAGATATAGAATTCATTCGAGAGCTGCAAGAAGACCTGCCAGTGACCCCCTATCCATTTGACGATATGGCTCAAAAGCTTGGTATTAGTGTGGGAGAATTATTTGAATGGGCAAAAATTGCAGTTGATAGGCAAATAATGCGCCGATACAGCGCGGTGTTGTATCACCGTAAAGCGGGATTCCATGCAAATGCAATGGTAGTCTGGCATGTCCCGGAAGAAAAAGCTGTTGAAGTAGGGCTAAAAATGGCTGAAAGCCCATGGGTTTCTCACTGTTACCAACGACCTACTTTCCCTGATTGGAAATACACTCATTTCACTATGATTCATGCAACCAATCAGCAAACTTGTGAAGAAGTCGCTACGGAAATAGCCAATTACACAGGTATAGACGATTACCTGCTTCTGTACAGCACTCGAGAATACAAAAAAACTCGAGTCAGATATTTTGTTGAGGAAGAGTACGCTGGATAATTTCAACAGATACTACCCTGCTTTTCTTGATTTGAATGGCCGCTTCGTTGTTGTGATTGGAGGGGGCATAATTGCGGAACGAAAGATCGAACAATTATTAGCTGCAAATGCAAAAATTACCCTGATTAGCCCTGACTCCACTTCGGCTGTTGAAAAACTAGAGAAAAAAAAGTTGATCCAATGGTATAGGCGAACTTATCAGACTGGGGATTTGGACGGCGCTTGGCTGGCAGTTGCCGCTACAGATGATTCAGAAATTAACGCATCTATCGCACAGGAAGCAGAGCAAAGGAAAATTTTTCTAAACGTGGTAGATAAATCCGAATTATGTGGTTTCATCGCACCTTCCATAATTGAAAAGGGACCAGTAACCATCGCTATATCTACTGCAGGAAAAAGCCCAGCTTTAGCCCGAAAGCTTCGAGAGCTTATAGATGGAACTCAAAACCCATAGCACTTTAACCATGAGGGATTTTGTAGGTGCATTGAATGGGCAGATACAATTGAAGTGCTTGCAGAAGTAAGAAATGAATTGAAATCTGAAGGTATAACTGCGTTACCAGAAAAATGGCAATCTGCAATGGATACCCACTTTCTTGAAAATGTCCAATCTGGGAACATCAAATATGCCAAAGCATATTTGAAAGATACTTTAAGTACAGGTGACAGCAACTAAATGCGCATCCTTCTCACAGGTCTTAGCCATAAAACTGCCTCTATCAATGTACGCGAGAAGGTTAGCTTAACGAATGATGTTCTACCACGGGCGCTAAAAATTTTCTCAAATTACACGTTGCAGGGAGTAATAGTTGCAACGTGTAACCGCACAGAAATTTATAGCGTCGCAACTAATGCTGGGCATGGCATCAAAGCACATCGTGATTTTTTGCAACAATTTTTTGAGATTGAAATTGATAACTTCAAGCAAAACCTTTATGTACTGGAGCAAGAAAAAGCCGTAACCCATCTATTCAGGGTTGCATCGAGTTTAGACTCACAAATAATAGGTGAGTCTGAGATACTTGGCCAAGTTAGGGATTCTTTTAGTGCAGCTGCGAAGGAAGGCATTGCAGGAGGAGCAATTGCACACCTGTTTCATAGTGCAATTCGAACCGGGAAAAGAGCAAGGACTGAGACATCTATAAGCCGCAATGCATTATCTGTAAGTAGAGCTTGTGTGCAGCTTAGCAAGCAATATATTGGGCAACTAGATCAAGTAAAAGCTTTGATAATTGGAGTCGGAGAGGCGTCTCGTCTAGCAGCTCAAGCTCTCCGAGATTCAGGTTCGCAGCAAATTACAATCACTAATAGAACAATTACAAATGCACAAGATCTTGCTAATGAAGTTAACGCTGAAATTGCATCCTTCGATCACCTAAGCTCTTTATTAATCCAATCCGACATAGTCGTAACGGCCACAGGAGCTCCTGAGCACATTATTTCTAAGAGCCAACTTTCAGAGATAATGGATAATCGACAACAAAGACCGCTTTTAATTATGGATATTGCTGCACCACGCGATGTTGAGTATGGAGCAAAAGATATTCCAGGTGTCAAAATCTTTACTTTAGACGACTTAGAAGCAATAGCAACAAATAACCGAATCGAACGTGAAGCAGAAGCTGCAAAAGTAGAATTAATTATTGATGAAGAAGTTGAGTCATTCAAGAATTGGTGGAAATCAAGATTAGTCACACCAACAATTTCTGCCATTCACGATTTCGCTGAAAATATTCGAGCCGCAGAAATATCAAAAACATTAAACCAAATCTCTATATCTTCAGAAGAAGATGTAGAGAAAATAGATAAAATGACTAAGGCAATTATTAAAAAATTATTGCATGCTCCTACAGCATCATTGCGATCCAAAAACGATGCTTCTTTTACGCAATATGCTCGAGAATTATTTGGGCTCAAAGAGTAAGAAATTTAATGCGGCACTCGATACGCATAGGCACAAGAGGCAGTAAATTAGCATTAATCCAAACAAATGCCGTTATTTCCGCATTGCAGATTGCCAACCCAGAATTAGATTTCCAGATCATCAATATCCTTTCTACCGGAGATGAATTTCCAGAAGAGAAAATTACTTCGTTTGGAATCGGCGCTTTTACGTCAAAATTAGAGCAAGCATTGATAGAGGACCGAATTGATATAGCAGTACATAGCCTGAAAGACTTACCAACATCAGAGACTGCAGGTACTACTACTATTCCTGTTTTAAAAAGAGAAGATCCTCGTGATGTAGTGATTAACCGTTGGTCTAAGTCATTTCTTGATCTTCCCAAAGGTGCACGCATAGGTACAAGTAGCATACGACGTATCGCTCAATTGCAGCACGGCTCGAAAGATATCCTATTTCTTGATATACGAGGAAATGTTGAAACAAGGATCAATAAATCATATGGAGAAAGTTACGACGGAGTAATACTTGCAGCAGCAGGGATTAAACGATTAGGACTCGAAAAACATATCACCGAATATTTGTCACCCAAAATATGTACTCCATCAGCAGGGCAAGCCACTATAGCTGCTCAAGTTCGAGAAAATGATTCTGATCTAATTAACTTCATTTACAAGATTGTCGATCAATCGACAATCTTAGCAGTACTGGCTGAAAGAGAACTACTGAAACTAGCTGGCGGTGGATGTAATGTACCTATGGGGGTTTATGCGTTTGTTAATGAAAATACGATTGAATTATTCGCTACAATTACTGAACCCGACGGGTCAATGAGTTACAGAGTCGAAATCACTGGTGAGTCGGAAGAACCTAAATTGTTAGCACATGCAGCATATCAAGCATTAATTGAGCAGGGTGCTGCTAGCCTACTGGAGAAATTACATTGAAAATTGGCACAGTTTACTTGGTTGGTTCTGGCCCTGGAGATCCCGATTTAATTACGGTAAAAGGCCACAAATTGCTACAGGAAGCTGACGTTGTCGTACATGACCGTTTAGCTCCAAAAACCCTTTTAGATATTGCAAAAAAAGCAGAATTGATTTACATGGGGAAGGAACCTGATACTCCAGGAGCATTCCAAGAACTCATAAATCATCAATTGGTGCAAGCTGCGATTAATGGTAAAAACGTCGTGCGGCTCAAAGGGGGAGACCCTTTCGTTTTTGGCAGAGGAGGAGAAGAAGCAATTGCGCTCAAAAATGCAGGAGTTCCTTATGAAATAGTCCCTGGAATATCGTCTGCAATCGCAGTTCCTGCTTACTCTGGAATACCTGTTACGCATCGAAAGATTTCTACAGCATTCACTGTAGTTACAGGGTCAGAAGACCCTACTAAACCTGAAACAACTATTGATTGGGAGTTGTTAGCTAAAACTCCCGGGACCTTAATAATTCTGATGGGCTGGAAAAGCTTACCTTCAATAATCGAAGCTTTGATCACTGGAGGTAAGTCCCCAAAAACACCTATCTCTGTGACACAATGGGGTACGATGCCTGAGCAAAAAACAGTAGATGGGACGCTAATCGACATCGTAAAAAAAGGGCTTTCTGCAAAAATAAGTTCCCCTGTTGTCACCGTAATTGGCGAAGTTGCAGGCCTCAGAAACGAAATTAAATGGTTCGAAAACGGCCAATTATTTGGCAAAAAAATACTTATCACTCGCACCAGATCTCAAGCTAGTAAATTGAGTGAACTTATTCGAATACAACGAGGGAACCCAATTGAACTTCCAACAATAGAAATTAATCCATTAGAAGATTACACCTTAATGGACAGTACGATCCTGAATTTGAATTTTTATGATTGGGTAGTGTTCACAAGTGCAAACGGAGTGAATGCTGTCGTCGATAGAATGAATATACTAAAACTAGATTCAAGAGCATTTGCCCAAAATAAAATTGCTGCTATTGGCCCAGCTACTGCTGAAGCTTTAGCACAAAATGGTATCCGTGCAGATTTTGTTCCAGATGTATACACCACACAAGCGATGGCAGATGCATTTAGTGCCTACCCCGTCGCTAATACTAACTTCCTGTTATTCCGCGCAGATATTGCATCTGCTACTCTTCCTTTAGGGCTTAAGGCGTTGAAGGCAAATGTAACTGAACTAGATGCTTACAGCACTATCACACCGGCCACTACTCCAGAAGAAGCTAGGAATTTATTACTGTCAGGTGGAATAGACGCTATTACCTTTACAAGTTCTTCTACAGTCACGCATTTGGTTGAGCTTCTAGAGGGTAATATTTCATTAATCAACTCATCTAAAGTAGTTTCGATTGGTCCTGCTACATCCAAAACTGCTGTATCCTTGGGTGTAACAATCCATGCTGAAGCCAAACAACATACAATAGAAGGATTGAATTCCACGTTACTTGAATTACTAAAAAATGAGTCAAATACATAAAAATACATTCCCAAATAATTCAGCTTCGCTATTTCCCGTAAAGAGGCTCCGGAGATTGAGGCAAACTGCATCGCTTAGAGAGATGATAAAAGAAACTAGAGTCAGCGTAAGTGACTTGATATATCCAATTTTTGTTACCCATGGGACTAATCGTAAAATCCCAATCGAGCCAATGCCAGGGCAGTATCAATTATCCATTGATTTGATGATTAATGAAGTAGAAGAAGTGCGACAATTAGGCATACGTTCCATACTCTTATTTGGTATTCCCTCTCAAAAGGACTCATCCGGATTTGAAGCATTCAATGAAAAAGGTATTATTCAGCAAGCCGTGCGGATGGTAAAACAGAAATTTGAAGACATAGTTGTAATTACAGATGTATGCCTTTGTGAGTATACGGATCACGGTCACTGTGGTGTACTACAGAAAAATGGCACGGTAGACAATGATCAGACTTTGGAATTATTAGCAAAAATCGCTATATCTCATGCCCGATCTGGAGCCGACATCATTGCACCATCGGCAATGATGGACGGTCAAATCGGCACAATACGTGCTGCTCTAGATACGGAATTGTTCAATAATGTTCCCATCATGGCATATGCTGCAAAAATGAACTCTTCCTTTTACGGTCCGTTTCGCGTCGCAGCAGAATCTGCCCCAAAAGAAGGTGATAGGAAAACTTATCAAATGGATGGATCAAATCGATCTGAGGCAATACGGGAATTAATCCAAGATGCCGCAGAAGGTGCAGATATTTTGATGGTTAAGCCTGCCTTGGCATATTTAGATATCATCTCTTTAGCTAAAAATCATTTCCATATACCCATTGCTGCATACAATGTCTCTGGTGAATATTCAATGCTGGTCGCTGCTTCAGCTAATGGTTGGATTGATCAAACAGATGCAATGATAGAAATGCTTACGAGTATTAAACGAGCTGGAGCAGATTTAATCATTACTTATTTTGCAAAATCCGCAGCTAAGGTTATTAACACGATTTAACTTTATGTCTAACGAACGAGAGCGAATCGGCTCAAAATTAATGGATAATGGAGTCTCCGTCTTCACGCCACTAGGCTTAAATTCGGACATTGATTTTGCTATTCGAACAGGGGACGGTACCTACATAGAGGTTATCGTTCGTAACCATAAGCCTGAAAATGGTCATTCTTTTCAAATGAATCGGTTCAGGCCTCGTCCTCATCTATTTATAATTTGCATCACATCGAAAGAAGAGCATTGGATCATACCCTCTACCGTATTTGAGTGCTTCGCCTCAGGTGCGCCAGTCGAAGCTTCTTGGGTATTAAATCTTGATCCATCGAATCCAAACAACCAGCTCCCAGAAAGACTATCTGTTTATCAAGAGCGCTGGTCTTTGCTTTCAAACTATACGTCATTTAAATCTACGTTAAATGATCCAGTAGCACTCAAAGTACGAATCGCAATGGGGTAACTATGAATCAATCTAATTCAATAAAATTATTTCAACGTTCTCAAAATTTACTCCCAGGGGGGGTTAATAGTCCAGTACGTTCTTTCAACGGAGTCGGAGGAACGCCACCGTTTATAGCCAAAGGATTAGGTGCCCAAATTTGGGACGTGGACGGGAATCAATATACTGATTTCCTCGGTTCGTGGGGACCTTTAATTCTTGGTCATGCACACCCTGCAATCACAGAAGCAATTAGATCCACTGCATTAGATGGAACGAGTTTTGGTGCTCCGACAGAAAAAGAGTTGGAGTTGGCTGAGCTGCTCACAAGCGCTATTCCATCTATACAAATGCTGAGACTCGTAAGCTCAGGAACTGAAGCCACAATGAGTGCCATTCGTACAGCCCGAGCTTACACTGGCCGAAATAAGCTAATAAAATTTAATGGTAACTATCATGGGCATTCTGATGGGCTACTAGTAAAAGCAGGTTCAGGTGCAGCCACTCACGGAATTCCTACCAGTGCAGGAGTTCCGCAAAGTTACGCCTCAGAAACATTAGTCGCAGAATTCAATGACTTAGAGTCTGTTGAATTATTGATCGCAGAAAATATAAATCAGGTTGCGAGCATAATCATTGAGCCAATTGCCGGGAATATGGGAGTGGTAAAACCAAGGCAAGGTTTCCTTAAAGGCCTTAGAAAAATATGTGATGACAATGGAATTTTGTTAATTTTTGATGAAGTCATAACTGGTTTTCGTGTTAGCTTTGGAGGAGCCCAAAGTCTCTACAACGTAACTCCAGATCTAACTTGTTTAGGCAAAATAATTGGAGGAGGGTTGCCTGTAGGTGCTTACGGAGGGAGGCAAGATATCATGAAAATGGTCTCTCCTCTTGGACCTAGCTATCAAGCAGGTACGCTTTCCGGCAATCCTTTAGCAGTAGCAGCAGGGATAGCTTGTATCAAAGAACTACATAAACCAGGGACGTATGAAAAGCTAGAAGAATTAGGTCATCGGACTGAAACGGGATTGAATCAGGCTGCCAAGGAGACAGGCCTAAATGTTCACATTAATCGAGTGGGATCCATGTTTACTCTCTTTTTTACAAATGAAGAAGTTGCAAACTGGAGTAATGCATCTTCCTCCAACACTGTTCTTTATTCAAATTACTTTCATTCGCTTCTTACAAATGGAATTTACATCGCCCCATCACAATTTGAGTGTGGATTCGTTTCATTAATGCATACTTTAGATGATGTTGATGAAATGTCAGCAAAAGCAAAATCTATCTTTGTTGATTTACAAGAAAATTAGGAGTTCCTAGTAATGCGTACGGCAACACTATATTTAATATTAATTAGCACATTATCGCTTCTAAGTGCTTGTGGCTCAGGTGAAGCTTCTCCTACTCCAACTCCCAGCAAAGCCTTAAACGGGGAAGTAAATGTAATCTTGAAAAATTATAGCTTCGTTCCAGAGCGTTTATCTTTTTCTACCAACGAAACTGTAAAATTCGTGATGAATTCTTCTGACTCAGTTCATTCATTTACCATTAGGAAACTAGGCATCAATTGGATGGTGTCGAGAAGTGATGAGCCAATTGTCCAAGAATACACTTTCACTAAACCCGGAACCTACCAATTGATCTGTATTATAAGCGGACATGCAGCAGAAGGTATGGTAGGCGAAGTTGTTGTAGAGTAGAATCATTCTACTAATTCTAAGGAGTGTGTGTCGTGGAATTAACAGGAACAGCAATTTACTTAGACCTCATGAGGGTCGGACACATTTTTAGCGGTATCCTATGGATAGGGATTTTGTATTTTTATAATTTTATACAAGCTATCGCATTACCACGTATGGACGCCTCTGCGCGACCTCATTATCAGACTACGATTTTACCATTTTCACTAAATGTATTTCGCTGGGCTTCCTTAGCTACTCTAGTATTCGGGGTACTACTGATCCTAGGTTTTGCCGCTGACCAAGGTGATGCATACTGGGATTCCTACCAATTTCGCAATGTTGCAATTGGTGGTGTGCTAGGAATCATTATGGCCTTTAACGTTTGGTTCATTATCTGGCCAAATCAGCAAAAAATTATTGCCGCAGTTAAGGACACGCTAGAAAATGGTACAGCAGCACCTGCGGAACAGCCCAAATGGGCTCGTACAGCTCTGCTTGCATCACGTACCAATACTATGCTCTCTTTCCCTATGCTCTTCTTCATGGTGGCTGCTCGTCATCTACAAGGTCTTTGGGCATAAGACAAAAAATATTTATAGAAAGGTTCTATTATGAAAAACCCTCTAGATACCGTTAAAGGAACAATTGTCGCGGGAGTCTTAATTACTGTAGTGCTTGTAGTCGCGATACGGTTAGTCGCATAATTTAATTATCGTAAAACAGGCCGGATTTAAATTTCCGGCCTGTTTTTATATTCCCAATAACCTCTCTTTAATTTTGCCTTCTACTGCCAAATCAATCATAGTCCATGCCATAGCTACTGAGCCGTCATAAAGCGCTTGCATCGCAGAGTCTGTAGCACACGCCTCCGTAAACTCTGGCTGATGGTTCACTGCAGGGAGGCAATCAATTCCAATCGCTGGATGTATAGTCGGAAGCTTCAATGAAACATTACCCATATCAGTTGATACAGGAGTTGCAGGGTTAGATTCGCCTAATGCAGGAAATTTCCGCCCCAATGCCTCTGCATTCTTTTGGTACAAAGTCGCAATATCTAAATCATGCTCTAAGTGCGCAAAAGGTTTATCTCCTCCAACTAATTTTAATTTTGAGCCAGTTGCCAATGCTCCAGCTTCGAAACATCGTAGTACTTTTTCATAAACGTCATCTAATTCTTGTAAATTACGTGCTCTAACCGCGTAATCAGCCGAAGAATGAGCCGGAATGATATTGAATGCATCTCCTCCATTCGTAACCATTCCATGAACTCTATCCGTAGATCTAAGATGCTGACGTAACAAACCAATTGATGTTTGTGCAATCGTCAATGCATCTGCTGCATTGATTCCCTGTTCAGGGAAACCAGCTGCATGGGCAGATTTCCCTTCATAATGAACTTCCATAAAAGCTGCAGCGACGATTGGCCAAGTCGCAACATCCCAAGGAGCAGGATGCGTCATCATTGCCACATGCGCCCCATCAAATGCGCCGTTTTCCAACAAATGAATTTTCCCTCCAGATCTCAAAACTTCCTCTGCAGGGGTTCCTAAAACTGTAACTTTCAATCCAGCATCATCAGCTACCGCTGCCGCGCCTATGCCTGCGCCCACTGCAGTAGCAGCAATAACATTGTGGCCACATGCATGCCCAAGACCAGGAAGTGCGTCATATTCCGCACATACAATTATATGTAACGGCCCCGATCCTTTTGTCGCTCTGAATGCCGTGGGCAAATCACATATGCCGGACTCAACTTCAAATCCAACTTGATCGAGATATTCTCCTAGCCAACTCGAGGCTTTCTCTTCCTCATACCCGATTTCAGGATTTGAATGAATCCTTCGACTAAGATTCTCAAGTGCTTCTCGGTGTTGATCAATTTTATCCTTACTTGCCTTTTTTATTTTTTCCATCGTATCCCCTCCTTTGAGAAATCTACGTGAACACGTTTGCATTCATACGTTATGTGATCGATCATGGCATGTAGCATAATCTAATCAGCTAATTGGAGGTAATATGGTAACTATTTCTGAAAGATACGAACCTTGGACCTTAACTCCTTATGAAAAATGGGTTTCTGATGAGGGTCTCGCTGTTCATACTCAACAACTAGTAGCTAATATTCATACCGTTGAAGTTTCTGATTGGCATAGAACAGGTACTAAGGCCGCATTGCTTGATTTAACGGGAGATCCGCTTGAGGGTGCACTTATTAATAACCAAGGAACAATTCGTTTTGTATGTGATATCCCACCTGGTGGTACCTTCAAATTGGAACGTCATATGTATGAAGAAATCTTTTTTGTGGTAAAAGGTCGAGGCGCTACAGCAGTTTGGTACGACGGAACGCCAAAGCATACCTTCGAGTGGCAAACAGGAAGCGTTTTCTCTATACCTTTGAATTCTTGGCATGAAATTTATAACGCTAGCGGAGACGAAACAGCCAGACTCTATGGGGCAACTAACGCGCCCACTGCATTCAATCTATATGGCAGTCCTGAATTTATTTTTGATTGCCCAATGACCTTTCCTGATCGATTTGACCCTAATGATGAGCTTTATTTCAGTGGTAAATCAACCAAACTAGAAGATCGATTCATGGAAACCAATTTCATCCCTAATGTATATAGCGTGAATCTTGATCGTTGGACTGCGCGTGGACCTGGAGCCAACATGATGATCAATATGGCAAATGGTCATTTTATATGTCATTTGTCAGAATTCCCTGCCGGAACATATAAAAAAGCTCATACCGGTGAAGCCAATAGAAAAAAAGCTGGGTTAGTATCTGATGTCGCTTACCTTTTTTTAAGTGGAGAAGGATATGATCTGCAATGGCCAGAAGGAACTTATCCTTCACCCGGAACGGATTGGGAACAATTAGACTACAAAACAGGAACCTTAATGTCCCCTGGTCCCGGTTATCACCAACATTTCAATTGTAGTGCTGAGCCGATTCGTTACCTTGTACTAAGGTACGGAAACCCAAGATTCGCCGGATATGTAGGAACCAGATATAAGGAAACTGGTGGACCTCAAATTCAATTTAAACAGGAAGATCCTGCCATTAGAAAGCATTTTGAAAAAGAATTAGCCAGTCGAGGCGCAGTCTCTCATATGGAACATTATGGCGACGAACCATAAATGTTCTTACTCAAGATAAAACTCAAAGGACAAATGGATTGATCGGGAAAAATCCAGACTTAGCCAACAATTCGACTTTGGGGAGCGTAAATCCTGCAAATGTTGTTATAAAAGTCGTATACGCAGGTGTGGAAGTCGCTTTTACAAAAAATGCGATCATAGTTTTAGGAAATGACGGGTCGAGAAATTATCTCATTCCTACTGACGATATAAAAATGCAATTCCTAAAACCAATGTATTATCACGATTGGGACCACTCTAAAGGGAAAGTAAGGTACTGGAAGTTATGTATCAGGGGAAGAGAAGCAGATGCTGCGGCATGGTCATTTATAAATCCTGAAATATCAATAAGAAACTATATTTCATTTAATCCCGAAAACGTCGATAAATATGTTGTCACCCAAATATAAAGGAATTTTAGATGCCAGATTTTTTTGAAATTATTAATGCACAACGAGCAATCCGAAGATTTAAACCTGACCCTGTTCCTCAATTATTAATAGAAAAACTTATTGAGTACGCTACTAAAGCTCCTTCAGGAAGCAATAAACAACCATGGGCTTTTGTAATAGTAACGGAACAGGATAAAAAAAATAAAATTGCTCATTGGTACCATGAAGGATGGGTGGCTGTTTATGAATCAGATCCATCTAGACCACGCAATGCTGTGTATGAATCTGCTCTTCATCTTGCAAATCATCTTCATGATGTACCCGTACTTATTTTCCCCTGTATAACTGAATCAAATGGACGTGTTCCAAGTTTTTCTAGCGGGGCATCCATATATCCTGCTGCGCAGAATTTGATGCTGGCAGCCACAGCTCTTGGGTTAGGCTCTGTAATCACAACATTTCACCGTCGTCATGAAAATGATGTAAAAGCCCTACTAGGGATTCCTGAAGAATTCACCACCTCATGCATGATCCCTATTGGGTGGCCTGCAGAAGGTGAACATTTTGGCGAATCAAAACGCAAGCCAGTTAGCGAGGTTATTCACTACGAAAATTGGTAATTTGGATTTTAGATATCCAGCCATCCTCTTCCAAGTAATGCGCCTCTAGCATACGCAACTTGACCCCCATGATGTACTGATTCCACAATAATTCCCGGAAGCCGTTCTTTTAAGGGAACTTCTTCTGTTCCTCTAACCGGGGGCACCATGCGCATCAAATCAGACTCAGACAGCGAGTTAAGAAAATCATCAGTGTTACGCCTCACTGCTTTGTAATAATCGATAAGAATCTGAGAACTCGGTGCAAAAAATGCATCGACTTGCTCATTAGTATCACCATTCCCGCGATAACTCGGATCCGGTGGCATCCCAAAGTGAATATACCAGTCCCCTGTCACCCATTCGGTCTCTTTGAATATTAGTGTCGAAACAGCATAATCTTGAACTCTAGATAAATGCCACATTAACCAACCAATTGGATTTGACTCTGGGGCAGGTCTTATCCTGAGTTGATCAGGCGATAAACCTTCAACTGCAGGTATCATATAGCGTTCATTTCGATCTAATGCATCTTTAAGAACTTCGCCTAATGACATATAACCTCTTTCCTAAAGAAGGGTGCGACAAAAAAATGTCACACCCTTCTTTTGGCATATTCTTTCTCAAATTTATGAAATAGATGCAGTTGCACCAGCTTCTTCAAGCTTCTTGACTGTGTCTGCAGCATCATCTTTACTAATATTTTCACGTATAGCTGCAGGAGCTGACTCTACTAGCTCCTTTGCTTCACGCAAACCTAAATTAGTTAATTCACGAACAACTTTAATAACATTAATTTTGTTTGCACCAATGTCTGTGAGTGTTACAGTCACTTCGTCGGAATCGCCAGCATCTCCACCAGCAGCAGGTGCGTCTCCAGCAGCAGCAGGTGCAGCTGCAACAGCTACTGGAGCTGCTGCGCTAACTCCAAATTCTTCCTCCAATGCTTTTACCAACTCAGAAAGCTCAAGCACTGAAAGGGCCTTAATTGACTCCAATAATTCATCTTTAGTTGCCATACTCTACCTCTCCATTCTCCTCATTTAGTCTATAAATTAATTACTTGCACCCAACTGCTCAGCTCTACGCTGCAAGACAATAGCCAACGAACGAGTCGGCCCACTTAGCACATTAACCAAGCCAGAAATAGGTGCATTCATCTGCCCTAAAAGCTTAGAAATTAATTGGTCTTTACCAGGAAGAGCAGCAAGTGCAGTTACTTGTGACTCAGATATCAACAGTCCATCCAAGATACCTTTACGTATCTTCATCTCGGCATTGCTTTCTTTTAGGAATTCATTTACAGCTTTTGCAGCAGCAACAGGTTCATCATAACCAATGACAATACCCGATGCTCCTTCTAAAATTTCTTTGAACGCCTCTAGCCCAGCTTTCTCAGCCGCAATAGAGGCAATTCTATTTTTTACAACCTTGTACTCAACACCCGCACTGCGTAAGTACCGGCGCAAAGATGTAATTTCATTAACACTCAAACCAGAAAAATCCGTAGCAATCGCAATAGAAGCTCGACTTAGTTTTTCTGCTAATTCAGTCACTGCTTGTATTTTCGCCTCTGTCGGCATACCTCACCTCAAAAAAAAACCGCATCCAAAGACGCGGGTTAATAACAATTTCAGTCAATAACCTCGGTGGGCCCTTACAAGGCTTAACTCTATTTAACAGAGACCCACTGTCTTCGGTACCTATATATTACTCTACTTTCATCGCCATAGTCGACCCCAGCTCTAGTTGAACACTTGGGCCCATAGTTGTCGTTAAAAATACTGTCTTAACAAACTGACCTTTCACCGCCGATGGTTTCAATTGATTAATTGTATATACTACAGATGCGACATTTTCCATCAATTTTTCATTATCAAAACTAGCTTTCCCCACAGGGGAATGGATAATCGCCGTCCTGTCCATTCTTAATTCAACTCGTCCTTTTTTTGCCTCTTCTACAGCATTAGGAATATCTTGTGGTTGAACAACCGTGTTAGTTCGCGGATTAGGCATCAATCCTTTCCGTCCAAGCACTCTTCCCAATTTACCAATTTTACCCATCATATCTGGAGTAGCTATCGCAACATCAAAATCGAGAAATCCTCCATCGATTTTCTCAATTAAATCATCTGCACCAACGATTTCAGCTCCTGCCTCAGTCGCGGCTCGAGCAGCCTCACCGGTAACGAAGACTGCAACACGTACAGTTTTCCCGAGACCATGAGGGAGTGTTGCCACACCTCTCAATTGTTGATCTGCGTGGCGCGGGTCTGCACTCGTACGAATGTGAATCTCGACCGTCTCATCGAATTTAGTAGCCGAAGCATTTTTCAGCAAATCAATAGCTTCGGATACTTCATAAGACTTGTCCTTATCTATCTGATTTAAAGCGTTTTTATATCTCTTGCTCTGAGCAGCCATTTACTCTCCTTCAACCCCCACACCCATACTGCGTGCAGTACCTTCTATTATCTTTATAGCTGCATCAACGTCAGCTGCATTCAAATCTTGTTGCTTAGACTCCGCTATTTCACGCAATGCAGCACGCGAAATAACTCCAACTTGTTCATGTCTTGCACGACTCGTTCCTTTAGAAAGGTTTGTCGCCTTACGAATTAATTCAGATGCAGGGGGGGTTTTCGTAACAAAAGTGAACGACGTATCTTCAAAAACAGTAATTTCAGCAGGAATTATCGTACCTGCTTGATTAGCAGTCCTAGCATTATATTCTTTCACAAATTGCATTATGTTAATTCCGTGTTGTCCCAATGCAGGACCAACTGGTGGAGCAGGGGTCGCTCCGCCTGCAGGTAACTGGAGTTTTAATATTGCTCTAACTCTCTTAGCCACTATGCCCTCTCTACTTGTAAGAAATCTAATTCTACGGGAGTCTCTCTTCCAAAGAAGGATACCAAGACTCGGAGTTTCCCTTTATCTTCATCAACTGAATCGACCGCGCCCATAAACTCTGCAAACGGTCCACCTGTAATACGCACCATCTGTCCAATAGCTAAGCCAACTTTCACCCGAGGAGTAGGTGCTTCCATTCGGTTCAGTATGCCATTAACTTCGCTTTCTTCAAGCGGAACAGGCTTAGGACGACGTTCGTTCTCATCTTCTGCAGAAACAAAGCCTGTGACACCAGGAGTATTACGCACAACGTACCAACTCTGGTCATCCATCTGCATTTGTACCAAGATGTAGCCAGGGAAAATTTTTTTCTGCACTGATTTTCGCTGGCCTTCTTTTATCTCTATTTCTTCCTCAGTTGGAACAATGACTTGAAAGATCTTATCTTTAACATCCATTGATTCAATCCGAAGTTCCAAATTTCGCTTCACACGATCTTCTTGACCAGAGTACGTGTGAATAATGTACCAATTAGTTTCAAACTCTGTAGTAATAACTTGCTCTGTCATTTCGTTCAACTTTCTCAAGCATTAAGCAACATTGATGCCTGACTTGAGCGGCTCATCTACAAAAAAAGGCGTTCCACCACTTCACTAAATCCTAAATCCCACGCAGCAAGGATTAACCCAACTACAGCGGATACTCCAATAACTAAAATCGAAAGCCGTGTAGCATCCTCTCTAGAAGGCCATGTTACTTTGGTTAGTTCTCCAAAAACCTCAGCAACAATAGCAAACCTAGATCGCTTCTTGGCCTGACCTCCGTCCATCACTGAACGTAATGGGTTCCGTCCTCTAGCTTGTGTCAATTATCGAACCTCTCTATGCAATTGATGTGATCTGCAACGAGGACAAAACTTGTTTAACTCAAGCCTATTAGGATCGTTTCTTCGATTTTTTTCACTATGATAGGTTCGCTCCCTGCACTCAGTACAAGCTAGCTCAATGAGCTGGCGAACATCTCCTCTTTTCTTAGCCACATTTTCTCCTAGGAGACGCTGGTAATTACTCCAGCGCCAACAGTCCTACCACCCTCACGAATAGCAAACCTCAATCCAGGCTCCATTGCCATTGGGTTTATCAATTTAATATGCATTTGAGTATTATCTCCAGGCATCACCATCTCTACACCATTAGGTAGAGCAATTTCACCCGTTACGTCACTAGTGCGAATATAGAACTGTGGCTTGTATCCACTAAAGAATGGAGTGTGGCGACCACCCTCATCCTTTGACAAAACGTAAACCTCAGCTTCAGCTTCAGTTACGGGCTTAATAGAACCAGGTTTCGCAAGAACTTGACCTCTCTCGATGTCATCTCGTTCTACACCACGAAGAAGTGTACCTACAGCATCGCCAGGTTCAGCTTCATCTAGTAATTTATGGAACATTTCCACCCCCGTAACGGTAGTCTTGCTAGTGTCTTTCACACCAACAATTTCAACCTCGTCACCCGGGTGAATAGTACCGCGCTCTACACGACCAGTAACTACCGTACCTCGTCCTTTGATCGAAAAAACATCTTCAACAGGCATTAAGAAATCACCATCGCGCGGCCGTTCAGGAACTTCGATGTACTCGTCAATTTGCTTAACAAGCTCCAAAACCCCAGCGTATTCGGCGGCAGAAGCATCTGTACTATCAGATTCCAACGCTTGAAGGGCGCTAAGCCTGACAATCGGAGTATCGTCCCCAGGGAAATCATACTTACTCAGTAGCTCACGAATCTCCAATTCAACAAGTTCCAGAAGCTCTTCATCATCCATCATGTCACATTTATTCAATGCCACCACAATCTTAGGTACTTCTACTTGTCGAGCCAAAAGGATGTGCTCTCGAGTTTGTGGCATTGGTCCATCCGGAGCAGATACCACAAGAATTGCTCCATCCATCTGAGCAGCACCAGTAATCATGTTTTTAATATAGTCAGCGTGACCTGGGCAGTCTACGTGAGCATAATGCCGAGTCTCTGACTCATATTCAACGTGAGAAATATTAATTGTTACACCACGAGCTTTCTCTTCTGGTGCACTGTCGATCGAATCAAATGCACGGAACGAACCTGTACCGGCAGTTGCGAGCACTTTAGTGATTGCCGCTGTCAGTGTTGTTTTTCCATGGTCAACGTGACCAATCGTACCCACATTAAGGTGAGGTTTATTTCGTTCAAACTTCTGTTTAGCCATCTAATTTCTCCTCTATCTCACAGCTACTAGAGCCTCAGATCAATCAATTTTCCTAACTACAGTGCCCAGTACCATCGATGGAGCCCACAATCGGACTTGAACCGATGACCTCGTTCTTACCAAGAACGTGCTCTACCGTCTGAGCTATGTGGGCTAATCGCCAGCCTGCACACACCAAATAATGGTGGAGGGAACAGGATTCGAACCTGTGTAGCCCGAAGGCGTCAGTTTTACAGACTGATGGATTTAGCCACTCTCCCATCCCTCCGCAAGGCCATTGCCTAGTTTATCACCCTATTCTCGTTCCAGACAAAATCTGGAGCCCGAGGAGGGAATCGAACCCACAACCTGCCGATTACAAATCGGCTGCGCTAGCCGTTGCGCCACTCGGGCTAGGACGGCACTCGCAGAATTAAAAAGACGGCCCGAAGGCCATCCGTTCAATTATAGGTTTTAGTTGTACATTCAGTCAATATTCGCCTCTGACTATACATAAGATAAATAAGGGCTATTGGATGATCATTTTCTTTAATACTTTAATAGTCGATCCTATGGTATAAAGAAAATAACGCTGTACAAAGGGAAGAGCTAAATTGATGAGACCTAGAGTTGTTTTTTTAGGGTTATTTTGTTTTCTAATGTTGATTTATTTTTCATTTTCAACATTTCTTCCAAGTATTTATATTTTCCTAATTCAGTTATTAGTCGTAGTGGCCTTATTAGTAGTCCTTAAAATTATAATAGGAAAACAAAGCCACTGAGCTAAAAATCTACATTAAGTGTAGTGACGTTATTGGCAGTGATATCCAATACACGAACACAATGATTTTTTGTATCTGCAACGTATATTTTATCCTTTGCAATAGATAAGCCTCTCGGTTCATTGAACCGTGCTATTTGGAAGACCCCGTTCACGAACCCTTTTTGGTCCGTGCCTGCAATGGTTGTTATTTCTTCACTAATTAACCCAATTCGCTTAATTTTGTGATTATGAGTATCGGAAATATATAAAACTCCACCGTTTTCAGTAATTCCCTGCGGCATTCTTACTTTTGCATCTGAAATTGAGCCATCCACATCACCATATTCAAATTTTTCAGACCCCAATAATGTCTTAACCTTATGCGCCGAGCTTAAATCAGCCAAACGTACAGCACTTGCAGCAGTATCAAGAAAATAAAGTACTCCATCATCATCAACATCGATAGCAGTCGGATCTAATAGCAAGGCATGTTCTGGGACATTATCTTGAAATCCCTGTATCCCTAGGCCCACCATTGCCTGAATGATTCCACTATCTAAGCTGTACGCCCATATTTGAGACCTACCGTTCATGGTTATGTATAAATTTCTTCCCTCTAACGCTAAATCCCATGGAGATTCCAGGTCTATTTCTAACGCTTCACCACCATCGACCCTCCTTCCCGAAGGCATACCTGTACCTGCAATAGTGTCGACATTAGAAAATTCTAAGTCGATCATACGAACTTGGTGATTAAACGTATCGGCAACAAACAAAATTTCCCCCATTCTTACAAGGCCTTGGGGATGATTAAATTGTGCAGATTCGAAAGAACCATCTGACAAACCTTGATTCCCGTTGCCAATTAAAGTTTGTATCTCACCGTCTAGAGTAGTTACAACTATACGATTATGACCGGTATCAGAAATGAACAATCTATCATTTTCACTGTCAGCCAGCACATAAGTAGGGGATTTCAAGTTTTGATTAACCATCATGTATGTTTCTCGTAATTAAAAAATCCAAACCTTTATCATTCTAATGTATATAATTAAGCCATGATTAAATATGAACCAGTTATAGGACTTGAGGTCCATGCTCAATTAAAAACCGCGAGTAAAATGTATTGCTCTTGTAATTCCGATTACCAAAATGCGGCGCCTAATACTCGCGTATGTCCTGTATGCCTCGGATTACCAGGTGCCCTCCCGGTAATTAATCGCGAAGCCATTAAATCAATCGTCATGATTGGACTTGCTTTAAATTGTAGTATTTCCGAATATAGTAAATTCGATCGAAAAAATTACACGTATCCAGATTTGATGAAAGGTTATCAAGTCTCTCAATATGATCTACCTGTTTGCCTAGACGGTTATATGGATCTATCCATTGAAGGCACTAGTAAACGAATTGGAATCGAACGGGTTCATATGGAAGAAGACGTAGCAAAATTAAGTCATCATATAGACTCCGTTTCTGGTCAAGGTTATTCCTTAGTTGATGTAAATCGCTCCGGAGTTCCTTTAGTGGAGATGGTAAGCCGTCCTGATATTCGCTCAGCGGAAGAAGCAAGGCAATACCTGATTAACTACCAAACCATTTTGAGGTACCTAGGTGTATCGACAGCCAATATGGATGAAGGTTCATTCCGATGCGATGCAAATGTGAGCATCAGACCAGAAGGGCAAAAGGAATTTGGCACCAAAGTCGAAATTAAAAACATGAATAGTTTCAGGTCTGTGTTTCGTGCTATTGAATATGAATTAGAACGGCAATCGGATGTTCTCAGCTCGGGAGGAAGAGTAACTCAAGAAACACGCGGCTGGCTTGAAGACAAGGGAGTGACGATTTCATTACGTAGCAAAGAAGAAGCAAATGATTACCGGTATTTCCCTGAGCCCGATTTGCCTCCTTTAAGTATCTCAAAAAATTGGGTATCTGAAATTGCAAGTTCATTGCCCGAGCTACCTTCTACCAAAAAAACTCGCTTCATGAAGCAATACGAGCTATCTGAGTATGACTCAAGCCTACTAACCAATTCTTATAGAATTGCTGATTATTTTGAAAAATCTGTGTCAATAGCATCAGAAGAATTTGAATTAGGGAAAAATTCAGCAAAATCTATCGCTAATTGGACTATTACAGAATTAACTAAGCTTTCTAATGAATATAGTACCGAAATCTACGACTCCAAGGTCACCCCAAATCACCTAGCTGAGTTAATTTCGTTAATTGAAAAAAATGTAATTGGCACTCCTCAGGGGAAAACAGTACTAGCTGAAGTTTTTGTATCCGGTGACGCCCCTACCAGAGTTGTTGAAAAACTAGGATTAGCTCAGATTTCTAACTCATCTGAATTAGACTCTATTGTAATTACAGTTATTTCAGAGAATCCTAATGCAGTCGCAGATTATAAATCTGGTAAAGAAACTGCAGCAAAATTTCTTGTAGGTCAAGTAATGAAAGCTACCCAGGGGAAAGCTAATCCCAGTGTGGTTTCGAGCATAATAGTAGAGCATTTAAAATCTATGTAACTTAAATGGGGAATAATGAGTACTTATATTAGTTTTGCAGTAATTATTGTCGTCGCCTTGTTAATTGCGAGCATTTTGCTTCAGGTAAAAGGTGCTGGTGGAGGTCTTTTCGGGGGAGGTTCAATCGAATCGTTTCGGACCCGTAGAGGGTTAGAAAAAACTCTATTCCAATTCACTATTGGATTGGCAGTCTTATTTGTCGTGCTTGCTTTATTGCAGCTGACATATGCCTAACTGAGCCCTGTGGTACTTTCGTAGTAATCAGATAAACGTTGCGTGCCCCATGTTGGAGCAATTATATCTGTTGCACTTAACGCTAAACGGTACAAATCTACATCAAAATTGTGCGAACCCCGAAATCGTCGAATCCCTGCTTTAATTTGCTCGCGCCATGTCAAAGAGAATTTTATGGGGATATCGCCAAGTTTTTCACTAGCAATCTGGGCTAATTCTCCATAAGAATAAATATCAGGGCCGCCTATATCAATTTCATTATCTTTTCCATGAAGGGCGTTAACCAAACATTTCGCAACATCAACTTCAGCTATAGGGTTAGTTTTTGCTAACCCCGTCCCCACTATAGATATTTTCTTAGATTTTGTGCCTTGCTCAATTAGAGAGCGTAATGTTGAAAATGTTATAGTCGATCGGACTACGAAAGAATTAAGATTCGCATCAGTTAGAGATGCTGCAAAGGATTCATGAGCTCTTATATATTCAAGTCTGCCTAAAAACCTTCCTCCAAAGGTCGAAAGGTATCCGAATCTTTTTACTTTCGCTTTAACTGCCTCTTTAAGCAAATTTAAATTACCAACTTCATCTATTGAATGAAATGTCACTCCTTTAGTCTGAAATTTATTCACATAATGAAGCGGAGCACCAGCGCAAGAGATGACATAGTTTACTCCTGAACACACCCCTTCTATCGCGTTAGAATTTTGAATATTTCCGACAAAAATTTCCTCTGGGCTTGAAGTTAATTTATCAGGATTTCTCACAAGAGCACGCACTCTAATCCCACGCTCTTGTAGCTGATGAATTACGTGGTTACCGATACTACCTGAGGCACCTGCCACAAGAGCTAGTTGCGGTACTAGATTTTTCGCCATGTTGTTCCTTCTGGAGTATCTGTTATTTCTATCCCTAATGAATTAATTTGATCACGAACTTCATCCGCATCCTTATACTTTCCCATCGTTCTTAGCTCAGATCTTTTTTTAATCAGTGTATTAAGAGCTTCCAAAGTTATTTCATCAATGGCATTAGTATCTTCTGAGAGAGTAAACCCTAGAAGATGGGAGTACTTTTGTAGGGCATTTTGCGCATTTTTTATTCTCTTCTTACCCTGTGCAGCTTCTCTGTTTATTTCCCTGACTAGATCAAATAAACACGCTAGCGCTTGAGGAGTATTTAAATCATCATCCATTGCGGAAACAAAACGTGATTTAAATTCACTAATATCTAAATCTTGATCACTTTCGACATTTTCAGTGAGGGAAATTGCTTGCCT
>MDTE01001777.1_pt1 | contig 30268 bp, 14 predicted proteins | sample 811231 | NCBI WGS metagenome assembly MDTE01 (sample SAMN05326651, study PRJNA326480) | marine metagenome | isolation source: seawater | place: Indian Ocean: Red Sea | collected 2010 | reverse complement strand
GTCGTAGAAAACGATGAAATCATCTTGTTTGAAATCACATCAAGAGGATTGCGGGAAGGGGCAACATGGACAATGCGAGGAGGAGGTAAACGCGGTGATATTCGAAACAGCGAGGCTGTTTCCCAATCCTTTCAAAAGCAAGTATGCAAAGAGATTCTTGCGGCGACGAATGAAACGTTGCCAATGATTCTATGCGGACCAGGTCATGCACGTGAAAAGTTACGAAGCGTGATTCTCGAGGCTCAACCAGAACGTGTCATCCGAATGATTGCAACATCGATGGCTGGACGTTCAGGAGCGAATGAAGTCATTCGCAATGGTTTAGCTGACGAGTTCTTAGAGGATTATGCCATTCAAAAAGAAATGAAGTTACTCGAAGAAGTATGGATGCGTATCAGTTCCAATGGAGCAGTTGCCTATGGAGAACAAGCGCTCATTCGTGCCATGAATGAAGGCGCTATCGAAACATTACTCATTGCAGTTGATTTACTACGAGATCATGAAACACAACTTGATGGTCAACTCCTCAGTGATTGGGTACGTGGCTTGGATGATATTGGCGGCCATCTTATTCAGTGTTCGATCGATCATGATGGTGGTGAACAGCTTCTTGGCTTGGGAGGCGTTGTTGCCCTTCTACGATACAAGATGGTGTAAGCGATGAAGATCGTTCGATTTTCAGACCTTGGCGAGAATGTTCGTGAGGCGATGCAAGGGGCAAGATGGATTCTTCTTGAACAAGATGAACTCCAACATGCATTATCTGCACTGATGTTTGCAGAACTTGACGGTGTTTTGGTTGCTGTCGATCATCGAACATCAACACCTGACAACGGTTTGTGGCGACGAGCAGTGCACTTACTTCTCGTTTCTGAGCAAGAAAATGCTGAGGCGATCCAAGAAAAAAGTGGCATTACAAAGGTAATTTCAAGCGATATCGCCACACTTGAGGAATACCTATGGTAGTGGGTCCGGAGGGAATTGAACCCTCGATCTTCGCCTTGTAAGGGCGACGTCATGAACCCCTAGACCACAGACCCAACCCTCCGTTGTTGGTGACGTATTTGAAACGCTTGGCAATGCAATAACCTCAAAACCGATGTGCAACCACGAAGGAACGATGGACGAGGAGGCGCAAGCCGCTGCTGCTCGATTGGTTCGCCGCCTGAAAGACGGCTATACCATTAGCATTGCTGAATCGTGTACTGGAGGCTTACTTGCCAGTACCCTTACAGACATTGCTGGAGCCAGCAAATGGTTTAACCAATCATGGGTGACATATTCCAATGACGCGAAAATTCGTGAACTTAACGTCAACCCAAAAACTCTCGAAAAGCGAGGCGCTGTATCAGCTGAGGTTGCAATCCAAATGGCACAAGGGGCTCTAGCACGGGCAAACGCCGACATTGCTATTTCAATTACTGGAATTGCAGGTCCAAGCAATGAAGGAACCAACAAAAAAGTTGGATACGTTTACGTTGGAATTGCATCCCGAACTTGGGCAATCTCTGAGGCGACACAAATTGGTGGAAATCGACAAGAGAACAAAGAAGGATTCGTCCATTTCGCACTCCTAACCGCCATACGTCACTGGGATCAGGCCATGGAACTCGCTGAAAAAACACTACAAGATGAAATCAAACAGAGAGAAGAAGAAGCTCGAATTAAGGCTCTCGAAGAAGTTGCACGTAACCAGAGAGCACAGGCTGCTGCTCGTTCAGCAGAATGGCAGGCTCAAACTTGGTCCGAGAAACCCGGCGTTCCCTCAGATGCAAATCTTGGTACAGATGTTGAATGGACTGAAGATTCAGCAAACGAATGAACATGAAGCCTTTTGGAGGGTCGTCTCCCATTGAGTCTTATGACTGCGGAGTGGGGGCTGATTTCGCAGGAACTTATGAAGCGAGGTATACTTGTAACTACGGGGGTTAAGGACAAGTTACTGTCCTTAAATGACCCAATAAAAACGCTCGACAATGGACCAAATGTAGGTTTCAACAGAGGGATGTTGACCTTAGATATTCTCAATGAAATGATAACAATTTCATCCCAAGAACCAGACAAAAAGCAAGAAGGGATTTCTCAACCGATAGGACGAACGATTGCTCCGATTAAGGAACCTGAGCCCGTGAAAATTCAGTATAGAAACAACCTACCCGATTGGAGCGAGAAGGATTTCTCAGGATTGGCTACAGATATCGACAATGACATTCTCATCCATTATGATATCACTGGAAACAGTACTACTGAGGGAAAAATGGGTCATATACAGGCTTGCTTTAACGATCGATTGGATAGCATTCGAAAAATGATTGTCAAAAATTCAAGACTTCCTCGTAAACCACAGGAAATTGCTCGATTAAACGTTGAGTATCGACGCTATCAAGGATACGAGAACCTCGCCGTTGCAATTGGATTGGTCAATGAACCTCGTCATACCAAAAATGGCCACCTCATGTTTGGTCTTGAAGACGAGACTGGAGAGATGAACTGTTTACTCACGATTCGCCAAGGTGATGACCGAGACCGCATGCATGAACAGGTTGTCGAAGCCGGTTTGATGCCTGATGATGTACTCGGCGTCAGTGGTTCATTCTCACAGACTGGTGATATTTTCTACGTGGATGACTTGTTTTTCCCCATGAAAGATCGACATGAAAAGAAAAGTGCAGACTTCGGAGTTAGTGTAGCATTTTTGTCCGATATCCATGTTGGTTCCAAAACATTCTTGGAAGCACAATGGCACAAGATGGTTCGATGGTTTCATACCGACCCACTTGCAAAGACGATCAAATATTTGATTTTGAGTGGGGATTGTGTCGATGGGGTAGGAATTTATCCTGGACAAGACAAGGAACTTTCGATTCCTGATTTGTTTGGACAATACAGTGAATTTGCCCGTCTACTGGAACTGTTGCCAGATTGGGTTGAATGCGTCATGCTTCCCGGAAATCATGATGCCGTTCGCCCTGCTGAACCACAACCTACATTCGAGAAAGATATTCAACAAGATTACAACAAAACGACTTTCGTTGGTAATCCATGTGATTTCTCCCTTCATGATGTTCGTTTACTCTCGTATCATGGCAAATCGATTGATGATTTTGTTGCAGGCCTAAGGACTGTTACCTACTCTGAACCGGTTGAGGCTATGCGACAGATGCTAAGAAGAAGGCATTTAGCGCCTCAATGGGGGGGTAAAACGCCATTATCTCCAGAACTTGAAGATGGCTTAGTGATACGAGAAGTTCCAGATATTTTTGTTACAGGTCACGTACATGGCCATGCATGTCTGGACTTTAGAGGGACAACACTTGTTTGTTCATCAACATGGCAGGATCAAACATCATACCAGAAAATGCTCGGCTTTCAACCCAAACCGTGCATGTTGACCATTGTAAATCTCCAATCGCACAAATCAACTTCAATTCCCTTCGCTTGAAGGAAGTTGAATATGCTCAAGGATAAGAGACAAATCTTTGTCAATGACTATAGGAACTCCAGCTTCTGTGAATGCTTTCAAGGAAGATTCTCTTGATGGGTTGAATCCAATGAATTGACTGCCTTCAACTCTCATCGAGAGGTCCATTTCCGAATCACCAACAGATACAATTTCTTCAGGCTTGAAACCATGCATATCCATTAATCGTTCAATTACATCGCCTTTACCACTGGCATGAAGGCGACATATACCATCATCGGAAAGATATCCTTCCTGATCGAATTCAAATCCGTTCGCAATCCAATCATCAACCTTCAACATGGCTGCAATGCTACTGACAAACAGGTCAACTCCTGCACTAACGATTGCAACGTAGATTCCTGCATCTTGAAGCTTCTGAACCGTTTCTCGAGCACCATTCATCAGACTACAACCAGAGTACATTCGAAACAATTCATCCTTATGGATTGGATTTCGAATGGCCTTCCACATGGCGATATCAGATCGCATAAATTCAACATCTGACAATTCACCAGCAATGAATCGTGAGAGATTCTTACTGTTATCAGTACCAAATCCATCATGCAGCGTTTTCCATGAACTTACTGAATCAACGAGGACTCCGTCACAATCAAACACGACACATCGACAATGGCTTGCCATAGTCACTGCTACTCATCAACGCTTGAAAGCATTCGCATAGCGTCAGAAGATAGGGCCGGTGGCTGAAGCCACCGGCCCATCAACTGTCGTCAATCGTTTCCAATCTTCAGACTACCTTGTTGTACTCAAGGTCTTGGTAGGTCTTGATGACCGATCCTTCTCCTGGTCCTGGTTGGTAGGTGATACGGATGGTAGCATCCGTAAGTGCTGTCCCGTCAGGAGCATGGGTTCGGACGAAAATTTGGTCACCGATTCCGAAGGTTGATTCCTTGAATGTACCCTCGTCTTCGACCTTGTCAACAAATGTGACAAACGCATCACTGTTGGTCGTATCGAATCCATAGACATTGCTCGTGTTGGAGAGTAATGTCGCATAGGATGTTCGAACGCCTTCACTGTTGCTGTAAAGCACAGTGACGGTCACAGCTGCAGTTGCCAACTCTGCTTCAGTCTGATCGACTGTAATTGCCCAGTATCCGTCAACGGTACCGACGTCCATGTTGTCAATGTCAAACGTGACTCGAGGGACACCAAGTTTACCAGTCTCTGCAAGGGATGAAGCCCAAACGTAGATGACACCGGAAAGGACAACAGTAATCGCAACCATCAAGATGGTAGCAATGACCGGGCTGACAGCCATTTCATCCTCAACGATACGTCGAGTTTCTTCTTCTTCACCTTCGTCTTCTTCTTCACGGCGGCTTGCCATTGCAAGGGCTGTGACAAAGAATCCAGCAAGAGCTACGACAACGAGGCTTGGTGCAAACGATGGAACCGATCCAACGCCGCCACCGAGGACGACAACAGATGGTAGAACATCGTTGCTGCTGAGGAAGTCCTCAGCAGGCTTGTTGGCGTGGTTACAGGTTGTTGGGATTCCAGCGTCACTTGCGACAACGGATGCATTCGAGAACATGACGTTGTTACACCAGTTGCTGTCTTGGAGCAATGGACGACGTTGTGATTCTGTCAATCCGTCGTCACCGTATGCACCAGGCTTGGACCACTGGTCACCAGCAACTCCACCCGCATAGTTCACATGTGAACTTGGGCTGTCGGTTTGGAACCGATCGCCTGGTGCTCTTGTGAGGTCACAATCGTTCTGCTGGTAGGACACGATAGCCGTACCATCGGCGTTGTATACTGGGACAAGGCGTGTATCCAAACAAGTCAACACATCAACTTCAACCCAAATGTATGGCGTTACACCGTTCGGTTGGTCGACAATGTAGACATACTCCTTCACTGTTAGTGTTTCACCCCATGCTGGAGGCATCATGTACTTCACGTTCTCAGCTTCACCATGACCTCCACTTGTGTGGAAGGTAACAGCGAGCATGTGGTTGTAGTTGTATGGTCCTTGATCTCCACCTGCACCTATCTCGACCTCAACTGGAACATATGTTCCAGTCAAGACGTTGTTGATGCCTTGGAAGTCAAATCCAGACACATCATCCAAGTAGTAGTCCGCTACAAGCTCCTTGACGTTCATGATTCGAATACCAAGTTCTTGACTTGCCTCTCCTTGTTGATAGTCTGCGATTGGCATAACGGTTGGGTCGTAGTTCGGTTTGTCAGCAGGCGCGTTCAGCGTATCCTTGAGAACAAGATTGATTTGACAGAAGTCAGAACCGCTTGGACCAATTTGATGGATACCGTTGTCATTGAGGTAATCAATCTCCCATGCATTGGCTGTTGTTGTAGCATCTGGAACGAGCGAGAATCTTAGCTCGTCTCCAACGATGGTTGTAGTGAAGTAGTTCTCATACGTACATTGGCTGGTCGGTTCGACTGTCCATTGCAATTCAGACATCGAGTGGTCGATATCAAACTTCATTGCAGATAGATCGTATGTGAGGTTGGCCGGGTTCAAGTCGTCTTCCATGAACGTAATTTGCCACGGAGCAACTGGTGTTGAACCGTTATCGGCAGTCATGACTGCACCAGTATTGACATCCCAGTCGAGAATAACAGGTTCGTCATTTACTGGGCTAACCTTGAACTCAACTGGGAACGAATCAGCGTTTTGATTCTCAGCACCGTCATCAGAGAGCGTTAGCGTAATTATACACGTACCTCCAAATTCATTGGCTTTGTTTTCAAGGATTACCAGTTCATTGATGTCCGATACTGAAACGCTGAATGCATCACAGTCACTTGGAACTGAAGCACCCCAAGTGTACACTTGTGGGACTGGGAAGTTTTCATTGTCCATGTCACGGATGTAGGACTTGGCTGCGTTGGAAGTGTTTCCAAGGAATTTTGAAACCTTAGTGAATCCTTCTGGAACAATGTTGTTGTATCCAAGGTCCGTGACGAAGACTGGTGTACAATCACCTTCGAGGTCGAATCGAGGTTGGTCACAGATAACCGGCTTGTCGTTGATGTTGTTCACTGTAATCGTGATGTTCTTTGTGTCGGTCAAACCGTGTTTGTCAGTTACAACGAATTCGAACTCTGCTGTTCCGAATTGATCTGGAAGTGGGAGGATTGTAACGGTCTTTCCGTTCTTATCCATATCAACCAAGTCAGGACTGTATGCATCGACTGTTCCGTTCGCAACGGTCCATGTTAGCGTTGTAACATCTTGTTGATTATCCTCTGCGAGTGTGTCCAAATTCAGTACATATGCTGAACTGTCCTCATCAATGGAGTCATCAGCAAGGGTTACCTTGATTTCTGGGCAAGCACGCTCGATGTCTGCTGTCAGATCTTGCTTAGTAAGCATAGAAATGTCATCGATGTTGTGCCAATCGTATTCACAATCAGCCTTTGTCTTGAGCATCACATCGTAATTCTTGATGGTACCAGGAGTTGTTGTACCCTTGTATGTGTGGTAAACTAGAATTTCATCGGAAATCGATCCGGTCGCTAGGTCATCATGGGTTGTTTCAACGGAGATGTACTCGCTGAGGGTTTGCACGCCAGTTGTTACTGTCTGTGTTGGATGAACCGTCTGTACGTTGGCTGAGCTGTCCTGAACGATCGCTACGATGTTCACTGCATCAGGCGTACCACCAATTCGACTGAATGGGATACCAATTTCGAAGAAATTGTCATCCAAATCAGCGGAGATTGCAGCCGTGGAGAGGGTGCTTGCACCCCATCCCAGGAACGAGTTGGAAAACAAATCCATGTTCGTATCACTCGTTGCCCAGAAGAGATAATCTGCCTGCATTGGTAGCGTATGAGCACCGTTGAGGTTGTAACCAGTGGTTGAACCGCCTGTTGCAACATCCATGTAGATCAGGAGATCGTTTGCGCTGAGATCCTCGCCAGACATTCCGATGTACAAGGTGTCACCTTCTGTGTATGTAACGTAGAAGTCCTTCGTACCATCGCCAGACAAGTTACCAGGCTTAGCATCGTCTGAAGGGTTGAGCGGAGTATATCCAAACCAATCGGATGAATCTCCGTCAACAGTCATGACATCAGGCTGGAAAGCCGGGGAGACGTAAGCTGCACGTGTACCATCTGTTGAAATGATGGTCATTCCAACTTCGGATGCTGCTCCCATGAGGTGAGTAGCATCGAGGCTGAACAAGTTCGCTTCGTCAATCGTTGCACTCGGATCGATTGTAATCTTCGAAGAATCGAGTACTTGGCCAATGCTTGTGATGTAACTGTTTGAACCTGCGTTGATTTGTGTTGTTGATGCAGCCCATGTTAGGTTTTCAACCGATCCTTCAGACTCAACCGCATGTAGAGCGGTCGTTGCAGTAGATACACCACCATCCCATCGGAATTCCGTGTTTTCTGCGTAGACTCCAACGTCTCCAGCAACATTCAACGGATAAATCCAGGAATAGTCACCATCAACCATGTGCAATCCAGTACCTGTTGAACCACCGTCTACAGATGCACCGATCGCAGTGACGGTTGCGCTATCAGCATAAACTGCAGCATCGCTACCTGAGATTGATGCATCCCCTTGAAGGGTCAGGCTTGTCAATTCTACTTCGACACCATGACCGTAGCCAGAAACTGTTGTTCCATCAAGAACGATGCTATCGCCAACAGTAGTCGAAGTAATTCCGACACTTGAGAGATAGTTGCTTCCTGTAATGACCGAGTCAACATCATTCAAATCGCAACCGTCAACACTTACTGCATTGTCGCCAATTGCAATCGTGTTGTCTCTACTGTAGACTTTAACCTTCGAACAATCCTTGGCGGATATTCCAATTGCATTGAGAGCAAGTCGGTTTGATGAAAGACTGATACTGTTGTTTACAACAGTTGGTCCCACATAGCTTGAGTTCAGAGAACGTTCGAAGACTTCGATGTCCGCACCGCCGTCACCCGCACGATCGCTTACAGTGAGTGTGTAGGTACCAGGTGCTGTGTAGGTTCGGAGTGGGGCGTAGAGCCGGTTACTCCAGAATGAACTCCATGAGTCACTTGATCCGTCAGGCTTGAGGATAACCATACTGATTTCATATCCCCAACTGTCTGTGTCAAGATTAACAATAACGGTAGATCCTGGTGTAACAGTGAACGTACAAGTTGCAGATGTTGAGTAGGAGAGTTCTCCAATCGAACAAAGCAGGTTTGTAGGTCCTGGTGCCTCATCAGCATCTGAAAGAACAATTCCGCCGTCAACATCGACCAAAGTATTGTTCGAAATGTCACCATATCCACCTTCAACATCAATTCCGATTCGGGTTGAGTCGCCTGTTCCGGTCAATTCGTTACCAGCAACCTCGTAATTGCCGACATCAGCGACATAAACAGGGCTTTTAGGACCTGCAAACGTGTTTCCGATGATCGACGTTCCGAAGTTGGTAATTGAGTTGCTGTTCGCCATTCGGACACCGGCATTCGAACTTGCGCTCGTAAAGTTGTTGTCCTTGATGACCGCGTTGTCAGAGTAAGCATTTCCAGCAAACCAGATGTCATACGATTCTCCGCCATCCGTGAACGTGTTGTTTTCGATGAGGAAGTTGTCAGCACCCCATTCGGATGTTGCGTGACCACTGTAGTATGTACTCCGTGCTGAATGCACACCTACAGGACAGTCAACGAATTCGCTGTCAATGATATATGAACCATCGGTACCATACATCTTAACACAGACATTAAGATCCCAATTCAGGACAGAAGTTATAGCATTCGTTCCTTTTTCTTGGCCCTTGAAGTGACTCAATGTCGAATTTTCAATGCGTAGGAATTCTGAGGTGTGATCATAGTTACTCCACCACCACGAGTATTTTGGAGCCATTCCTGATGTGATTGATGCAACTGGATTGATGCTGCTGTCTTTGATTGAGATATCTAATGAGTCTGAATAGTATCCAAGTGCTAGACCGACGATATTCTCAGTTCGTTCGTTGTAGCTCAAGCCTACAACTTCAGTGTTGTGCATGTAGATTCCGGGGTTTGTGGAACCTGAATCTGCATACCATCGTTGAGTATCGAGTGCAGAGCTGGAAGTCCAAGCATATCGAGCAGTCATGAGGACAATCGAATCATTCCAATTGTGTGTTCTATCATCTTCGAGATACATAAATGGCGCATCAACCATAATTGTTTTACCATTCATGTTCGATACCTTGTTCGAGAATGTTGCATCATTACCACGGTATCCATACTCGGTGATGGTTCCACCGTTACCGTTACTCTTTGTTCGGTCTCCAGTCGTTGAGATGTAATGAGATCCTGAACATGAGCGAACGATGTCATAGTTGGTCGTACTCGTGGAAGAGGAACAGAATCGAGTATCGACGTTGTTCGTCAACGAAACTGCAGCAGAATTTCCAGGATTATCATCAAGTGTAACTGAATCAAATGCGTATCTGAAGTCAGCCACAGTAGTGCTGTATTCTATTTCAGCAACCGTTGTAACTTCGTAACCTGTAAGAGTTTCTGTAGTTAGACCGGACGAATCGACACGGATTGTACGGAATCTCAAATCTTGAGCAATTCCTGATGCATCGGTTACTGCATATCCAGAAACCTTATCCTCGCCACTCATGAGAAGCACTGTAGCACCCTCAACCGGACTGGAATCTGCATCAAGCGTTAGCGCTAGTGCTCGTTGTCGGTCAAAACCACCGGTTCCGGTAACAACGACGCTTGTCGAGTCAATCGTTCCTTCAACGAAATCAACTTCACTCGGTCCTGTGATGCGAATATCTTCATCAACGCTCGTAAACGTAGAGTCCTTGATGGTGATATCGCCAGAACCAGCGGTTTCGATACCAATTTTGTTCCCAGAAAGTGTGATTGAGTCAAACGTGACATCTTCTACAGTATTTGCACCGTACTTGTATGCAGCACCGTTGCTGTTGGTGATCGATCCTGAGTGATCGCCACCCATGTCGGTCACGTAGTAAATACCAGCGTTGTCCTGAGCGTCGAAATCGAAGTTTGTTACGTCCATCTTGCCTCGGGCAAAGGACGAAACATACATTCCGTAATCTCCTCCGTTGACTTCAAGATCGTCAACTGACGAACCACCAATACTACCATCAATATCAAGTCCGGCAAAAACCGGAGAATTGACAGTTACACTTTCGATTGTGGCTGCTGCATCATTACCGCCGAGAATGATACCAGTATCGGCACCGTTGATCACACCATTCTCGAAACTAGCAGTGCCACTTTCTCGCTTGTAATCGCCAAGAGAACTTGGATCGTTACCAGCACGTGCTACAAACTCAAATCGATCTTGGAAGTTGTCAGCTCTGTTGTGTAGTACGTCAACGTACATTGTGACCGCTGTAATTGTAGGTGATGAGATATCAACAATCGGGAATGACATTCTTGCACCAGCTCCAGTTGGAGTAGGAGCACCCCATCTTGACTTGTACGCAGTGTCTGCACAGACGTTGTAGATACCTCGGTGACCGACGTTACCTTCAGGAGAAATGAAATCTCCAGTCCATCCACCAGAGCTGCTCCAGGAATATGGAGACTGATAGATACTCCAGTAGTGGTAAGGATAGTATGAGAAACTTGTAGGTGTATAACTTTCATCGATTTCAGACCATCGGAATCCGAATTCGGCAGGGTAATCTCTTGACTGATACCACCAAGTTGGGAGCGTCATAGGTCCTTCAGGCCAATACCCGTAAATGTCTCTGAAATATCCATCATAGGTTCCCACGTAGGCAGGGCCATAGGTATATCCATAGTAACTGCAATGCCAAGATGCTACACCACCCTCACCACCAGCGTAGGTGGCAACTCCATTGCTACCGCTAGCAGGGTCGGTTGTTGAGTGTACACCAGCTGCGTTTGTGCTACCGTACGGGTAGTATCCTAATTTATCAGAAGAGGTTACGTTTTCTGAAACTTCCCCAGATCCGTCGTTGTACGTGATCTCAATGTTCCATCGGTCTGAAATCATGTAGTAATTGCTGGAATACTGTGATCTTGGGTGAGCATTGCCACCTCCATAAATCGAGTTTGCACCAACTTGGAGGTAATCACCATTTCCTAAGAAGTTGGATAAATCGATGTCATAAGTCTTCCATCCACGGCTTTCACCCGACAAGGATGTTGAACGGTAAATCGTAGGCAATGACATACCACCATCGATATCAAGTCCAATATCGCTTCCGGTCGATGTGAAACCATCAATTTGCGGTGCTGAATCCTTAGCCTTGATACCAACCGCAGCATTCGATACTGCAATATTGTTCAAAGAACCACCAGATGCTTCAATCCACAAAGCCGTACCTGTCACTCCTGTGTTGATAATGCTTCCAGAGTCGACTGTGATTTTTCCACCTTCGATCTTGACAGTAGCCATATCATCTGAGAGTGTCGAAGCACCGTAAATGGAACCTGATGCATTGAGTACAAGTTCAGCGTTAGCACCGATGTACAACGCAGCACCAGTTGTGGTGTCCTGCGCAAGATCGCGGACAGTACCACCACTAACTTCCAAAAGACCATCCTGTACGAGGAGAGTCATTGGATAACTAGGAGAGACTGCTTGCAGAGCACCAGGACTGGTTGGGTTCTCCCCAACAAGGAGCTTTCCGCCATTTGTAATCGAAATAACTGGTGAATTTGTTGCAGTTGACTTAACTTTCATCTCAGCACCAAGCAATCGGATTTCACAACCGTCAAGTGTCAAATCTTCGGATACCGTAATTGGAGTACCATCAAATTCAAAGATGATTCCACCTGCGCTGGTGGTTCCATTTCGTGGTAGAGGCGCATTTGTATCAGCGTCTCGCCAAGCATCCAACCAAGCACAATCCATGTTGGTTCCATTGAAATCCTTTGGCGCTGGTTTGAGTTCCAATGCATATGAGGTTCCAATTGTGAATCCGCTGGTAAGGTCACTAATGTACCACGTATCTGTGACCAAGGTTTCGTTTTGACCTGCTGATCCAAACGCTCGGAGGTTGTGGTTTGAGTAGGTATTTCCGCTACTGTCACCTGTGACAACCCAAACGTCTGCTTTTCCATTTGATCCAGTGAGGTGGGCTCCAACTTCGAAGAGTTCAGCGTTGAGGGAGTCAACCAGGCTCGTTGTGACCGTTTGTCCACTCTTGGGCACTTGCGTTACAGCCCCGTTAACAACTTCGAGCCTGTAGGTCTCCAGTTCTGCAAAACCACCATAATAGATGGTAGCCGTACCAGTGTTGCTCGTATCACAGTCACCTGTGCTTCCACTTGAATCTGCACAATCGTCGCCGTTCTGAGAAACATCAATCAAGATGATTTGAGTGTTCTGGCTTGCATAGGCGAGGAAAACACCACTTCCTGCGTTTGAACTGGTAATGTCTATTTCTCCAAGATAAATGCGTGAGTTTCGACCGTACACTGCGTGATCGCTGTTTGATGTGTGCGTGAGTGTTCCATCCTCGAACTTCATGGTGTTCTTCGATTGACTTGTTGTACATGCGCTGTAAACACGGTCCGCGTCAATTGTATTGACGAGCACTGTCCAGCCACATCCTGCAACTCCAAATCGACCTGAATCGAGATTGGTAACAGTAACAGCATCACTTACAATAGCATCTCCGCTAATGTCAATGTGACCTGAAGTTACATCCTTCATAATCGAAGGTTGCATACGATAAATCATCATGTCACCAACGGTAACATCATCGAGGATCGCGTTGGTTCCGAATGGCCCATTCGCAGTGCTACCTGTACCACCAGGGACGATGGTTAGATCTGTGTCTTGTCCCCAATTGACCTCGGTCATATTGATGACCTTAAGGGCATTAATCGAAGCACTGGTGTAGTCATCAGCAACGAAATTAAACAAGTTAACTTCGCTGTCAACTCCGAAGTTCGAAGTAAAGACGGTACCAGCTTGCTTGGCTCCAGATGTGACTGTTGCAGTAACGTTTGAAACTGTAACGTGTTGCAAATCTGTGCTTATCAGGTTGTAGTAAGCGTTCGTAATTGTAACGTTCTCAACGTGGAGCATACCTCCTGTTGAACCTGGGAAGTTGACAATAGCACCGCCCCAAGTTTCACCATCTGTGTTACAATTTGTCATGGTTCCTTCCTTGATGGTTGCATCTGAACTCTTTGGCAAGTTGAGACATGCTTTGTCTGCACCATTGATGGTGAAGTCAGTCATGGTGAATCCAGTACCTGCTCCACTTCCGTGTCGAATCGCAGTTTCTACGTTGCTGAATGTTACATCAGTCATAGTGAAGTTTCCTACGTTCTTGTCTGAAGAACACTGGCGTTGTCCACCGTTGCTGTCGGTACAGACTTGTGAATAGTCACTGTGTCGAGAGCCAGCGGAGATTGCTGCAGAGCTGGTGTTGTTGAAATCAACGTAACTGAATACGTGACGATCATCGGTTCCACCAGTTGTTGCACAATCATCTGTGAAGGAGATTCCCTTCCACTCGCCTTGATTTTGTCCTTCAAAGACAATACGGTTGTTTTCTTCACCTTCTGCCTTGAAAGAGTCGCATTGTCCATCAAAGGAAATTCCCTTTCCTGTTGCGACCTGGACAACAGTTCCAGGTTCAATGGTCAAATCTCCTCCGGAAATGGAGAGATAATCACTGCTTGGGTTGATTCGATATGGAGAACCTTCGGGATCCCAGATACACTCGGTTGGGCTTGAACCACAATCAAGGTCAGTTTCGATATCTGAACCCTTTCCTTCGAATGGTAGAACTCGCACGAAAACACCACAATCTACGGAGTTGGTGTCGTAACAGTACAATTGGTCCCAGGAAGCTCGTCCCCAGCTCCAGTATGGAGCAATTGTTCCTTCTCGTGCATACTGTTGACCTGTACCAGAATTGTAAGGCAACTGTGGCATGTTCGTGCCCGACCAGTAATAGATACCTTGCTCAAGTGAACGAGCTCCGGTGTCGATAAAGTACATGTATCCACCCATTCCAATTCGAATACGATCGTCCGCATCGTCTCCGTCAAAGGACTTTTGGAAGTAATCGAAAGTAAATCCTCCCGGTAGGTCGATGTTGGCGTTACACTGTGTTGTGTATCGTGACCAGGCAGACGGGTTAGCACAGTTGTATAGTCGATGACCAATGTTTGTACCGCTGATAACCTCGGCAGCGTTTTGCACTTCTGTCATTCCTTGTGTGAATGTCTCAACCGAGCTTGCAGTTCCGTTTGTCGTAATTCTGTAGTTGTGAGTGAATGGATTCGAGCCTGCATAGCCAAGGTAAGAAGCGCCGTCACGGATATGTTGACCGTGGGTTCTGGTGTGATCCATAAATCCAGTAGAGCTGTAATCATCAGTTAACTTACAACCAGTGTCGTATTTGAATTCAATTTCGTTGGTTACGTCATAGAAGACTGCCTGGAAACTGCAAGTTGTTACTGCAGTGTATCCAATATCCCTCCACTCGACAACCAGCATCTTGTTCGGGTCACCGACCTCGAAGTTGTTGGTTGAAGTCGTTTGGGTATTTGTGCCTGAAGCAACGGTTGACTTGTCCACAGCTGTTGCGTAGTAACTAACGTAATCATTTCGTTCCAAAGTTGAGAGGGTTAATGACCACTCACATGCCGAAAGTTCACAATCAGCGATGTCAACTCCTGTTGGAGGGTTGAGAAGAACGGATGTGGTTGTACCGTTGTTGATGCTGTAGTGAAGCGTAGGTCCTTCGTTGATGGTCCTATTGACGTTCAAACCGGACGCAGGATCTCCAGCGTCAGTGATGGTGTACTTGAAGGTTCGAGTTTTACTGTGCGAATCCATCAGTACCTCGTGATCCATAACAGGAGCGAACGTGTCTGGTGTAGGCTTAACCTTGGACACCTTGTAGGTGGTTGTTCCAGATGTATCTTGGGAACTGTATGACCCAGCAGGTGTTCCAAAACCAGTCCAACCGCTCGAAACTCCGGAACTATATGCATAGCACCTGTAGAATGAAGAACGGCTAAAGATATGCATCCAACCGCCGTCGTAAACGCACATGTGGTTCGCTACGCTTGATGAGTAGGCGCTTCCGCCCCAATCAAATTTAGCGAATGTACCTGTGATTCCCAATCCCGATAATGGTATGTGATAGGCTTCGTCATACCACGTGTAACTACTGTATTTAGCCAATGTAGCCGCTGTTCCACCAACAAGTTTTCTAAACTCAATTTCTGGTGTTGAGTCACCGATACCGACCATAGCAAAGTCGTTTTCTGAAGAATCGTAGAGGAACATGAGGTTCATCTGAGGACCGTGCTGTTGGCTGATGGTTAGATAACCGCCATCGCCTACAGCCATTTGATTTTGTCCGGATGTTGTCCCACCATAGCCGTAAGTTCCAGTGGATGGTCGTGTAGTCCATTTTACTTCCCACATTCCAAATCCATAATTGGTCTGAGGAGAGCCGACGAAACACGCTGTTGTAGAGGTTGATCCACATCCAGTTGTGTCGAATTCGATTAGATATTCGTCGCTGTGGTCAAAATACGTCATTTGCTTGTCGTAACGACCAGTAGAAGAACTGGATCTTGCTTGCTCCATATCGGTTTGAAGGACCTGGAATATCTGCTCATTGGCTCCAGCATTCGCTACATCTTCGACAGAGAACGAGTGCGCATTGCTACGAGCCCAAGACTCTGGTGCCGTGTTCGTTGTGGGCGGAACAGGATGGTACCCTGTGTTTGCTCCGCTTTGCGCCAAGTCTGAGAACTTCCAGTAATACTCAACATCATCACCGGCCTTGATGTCAGGCGTGGTCGCCCTGAACTTACATTCTATTGAGGTGGAAGTACAGGTTTGAATGACTGAAGCTGTTTCAGACACCCATGAACCACTGTTTACCTTGTAAACGAGTGTCGGCATCCCTGTTGTCGATGTATCAATACCTGATGCATCTGATAGTGTGATGAAGAAGGTTCGCTCACCTTCAACGTAACTCGTGATTCCAGTATATGGAATGAAGTCAGGCGTTGGTGGCTTGGAATCTGTTCCTCCAGAATAAATTACTTCTAGGAATGAACTGGATGAATACCCGTATGCTCGAATGTAAGCGGATGATGAATTCATTCGAATTCCGAGGGCCACATCCCCTGTGTTCGTAACAGCGTTGGTAATGTACGTGTGTGATCCAGTTGCAGTACAAGCGGTTCCTGCAGTGTTTGAGTTGTCACAGAGTTCAACAGTTTTCTTTCCAGTTCCAGTCCCGTAGGTGCCAGATTCAGGTGAATTGTGAATCGAAGAAATCAGTTGTCTCTCAATTGTAGAGCCGTAATAACTGTTGGTAGCAAACCCAGACCCAGTAATACTGCTTGCTGCGAATGAACCGGAACATGATGCCGTTGGGATGACCCTTGTTCTCAATTGTGAAGTCGTTGGAGAGCCGCATGCTTCCAAGATTGTTACGGTTCGATCAAGTTGTGTGTTCTTGGTACACCACGGCGAAGTACAACCATCATACGAGATTGTGTGGATGAAGTTCACCTCATCTACGGTTGCCCCAGTTGGCAATTGGTTGGTGCTCGTGTAGGAAAATTTGTAGAACGGTAGGTCGTAAGTGCGTGATGATGATTTGTATAAGTAAATCGCCCAAGAAGGAGTTATTCGGCAGTATCCTCCGTAGTAAGAGCTGAGCGAACATTCTCCAGAGGACCCTTGGCCAGAGAGTGATAGTGTAGGGTCGATGCTGAGTGGGAAGGAGCGTTCTTCAGACATGAGCCATTGAGTTTCAACAGCAGTTGTGATGAAAACCATCCCGCCAATCTCTTGGACAAAGTAGGTGCCGATGTAGGCCTCTTCAGCTTCAGTCTCAAGAATCTCAGGTGATGGGATGATCGCTAAAATCTCGTTTGTTTCAATGTTACGGATCTCCATGCCTTCTTGGGTTGATACTGGTTCGTCAGTGACAGCAACGCCGTCGACATACATTGCGTATCCAATTGGAAGTGCCATCATTTCTGTAAATCCGAAATATTCCATCAAATTGTCCATTGCAGGTGCTTCCTTGATGAGAAGATTTTGCTTGATGCTTGACGAATGGACGGCGTAGTCCAGTGCATATCCCTCTGCTACAGGATAGCGGATGACATTGCCTCCTACCTCAACATCCTTTGTCGATGGTTCGACATTAACCGGCATCAATTCCATACTCGATGAATCGAATGTGACGATTGTAGGGTTGATACCCGTAATGATAGGATCGACGAACTTGCTTGCTCGAACGCTAACTCCTTGTTGGAGTTCAGCACCGAAGTGAGTGGTGTAGGTGTTTTCTGAAACTTCCCAACCATAAGGCGAAGCCTTGATGTTCAAGTCAATTTCCTGGAACACACCAGAGTCGTCAAGATAATGAATTGGATCCACACTTGTCAGTTGAGCAATTCGTCCATCTTCGAGGACGTAGCCTTTGACCGTCGCATCCCTCATTCCAAGGAGCTCCTGCGAGGAGTCATAATTCGTGTTCATCTTTTCGATTTGCGGTGGCAGCTTGAAGTATTCACCAAATTCAGATTCGGTTTCAATCTCCGTTACGCTTTCGGTAAGAGGATTATCCACTAAGCTTGACATTGGCATAAACGCCATCAAAGCACAGAGGAAAATCGCTGTTCCGATTCCGCTCATTACGGTTTTCTTGTTTTTATTTTTGTTTCCCAACATTTTCATTCACCTCATACATACTGTATGCAAGTTTCACCACGTTCTCCGACACTTATAGGCGTTGGGGTGCAAAATGTTTGAATTTCCATTTTCAATGGGCAATTAAAACGTTATACTGAAGAGTATTTTTCTAACTTATTAGTACAAACTGTTTGTAAATTAAAGTCCAATTTTATGGCTTCAAAAAAATTGAACCTTTGTCGATCATCAAACTTCGACACAAGTTCGAAAATAGAATAAATAAAAAAAGAGCCAGAGAGGGCGCCTGAACGCCCTCCCTGGCAGCTTCTGTACACGGGTTGGTGCACAGATTTCTACTACGACCTGAATTTGTCTAAAACTCAGTAGTCCCAGTCTTTGTCTTCGCCGTCACCACCGCCTCGTGAGAGGATGAAGGCGCCTGCGATGAAGGCCACAACGACAACGCCGCCGATTGCGCCCCAAGTCCAACCTGGGAGCTCTCCGCTATCCTTGTCATCACTGTCGCTATTGTCGTTGGTGATTTCACCGCCTTCATTTGCTTTGTAGAAGGCTGCATCAGCACCAGCATCGCTCGATGATCCTGCAGTGCCCGAGTTCTCCAACGCATCCACAGGAACGACGACGAAGTATACTGTGTACTGGCCTGGGGCGGTACTCATCATCACATCTGCCGTCATAACATCTGAACTTTCCGTACTAACGCATGTGGTTGGCATATTTGCGGCATCGAAGGATTCACGGTTCTGGTAACATACATTCCAATATGCGACATCATCGAGATCATCGGATGTTGTGCTCCATGACAAGGTCCACTTATCGTCTGCCTCAGCGACTTGCACTGAAGTAGCTGTTGCACCTTCAACCTCTTTGTCTGCGACAACTGTTGCACTACCGATTGGCGTGCTGCAGAGTCCTTCAGTGTTACAAACTGCTACTTCAACATCATACGATTCGCCATGAGTTGTCGACGAACCTGAGTAGGTGTATGAATCCGTTGCTGTATCCAAATCCACTGCAAACTCGGTTCCATCCTCATGCGTGATGCTGATGGAAATCTTATCGCCATCCAGAGGCGTGTTTGTTAAGCCCCAATTCATGTTGATTGCACCACCTTTACCAGGAGTTGCGCTGAAACCACTAATGGATGCGACTGGGGGCTGTTCTTCAACAAGCTCGTCCGCAATCAATAGGAGTTGGCCTGAACGTAGCGAGGCGCCGTTGAGTACCGTGGAAATGATGGAGTATGAAGAGTCTTCATCCCAGACATCAACTTGTTCGGATAATAATTGAGTCAACTCTTCATTGCCACAGGCAGAGGAGTACCACAGTGATTTGGCTTCCAAGGAGTTGGGGAACTTAATGCTCAGAGTTTGCATCAGAACTGAGGATGAGTCATACTGGGCTGCGGAGAAATCCAACAACGCTACAGGAGTGTAGGTTCCTCTGAGATCTACTCCATTGTTTTTCAAACTGATTCCTTCACAAGACGACGTATCGAGATCTGTGATGGTCATTTCAAAGTCGCTTGGCGACCAGTACGTGATGTCGTACTCAACCCTGATGTCGGACACGGAGGTGCTTGATGCGCGGAAGGAGTTCCATATTTCCAAGTCGATTCTTTCGGTTGAAGAGCCTTCATATTCGTCAGTAACAGTTAGAATCACTGGTAAGATCATGACATATTCTTCCGTAATCTCGAACCTGCACATGTTTGGTGTAATCTCTGAACCTTCTTCTTCAAATCCGGTACCACAATTAAGCGGTGTGCTCGAAGCGTCGCCTACATACCATCTGTATTCGAGATTCTCTCCCAATTGGTCGTCAGCATCGAAAACGGAGGCTTCAAGGTCAACGAATCCTGGCATTCCAAGGTAGAGATCACCTTGCGTTACGAGATCCAGAGAAGAAATGATTGGTAGGTTGTTGATCGATTTCTTCGTCATTGTTACAACGTTGTTGCTCAATTTCATGTCATCGTTTTTTGTACTGTTCAGTGCCAATGTCGCGACGATTTCATATTCACCAACTCCAAAGTCAAAATACACACACGCCAAATTATCGGGTATTGCATCTGCAGAATAGCCAAGAGGGAAGTACGGTGACGGTGGATCAGAGGAGTCACAGCCCATGACGCTGTTATTGGTCTGTGTCACACCAGTATCAAGATTTGTGATCTCGAACGTAACGTTCCAATCGTAGGTCACACTCGGTTCGGAACCTCTGTGTTCGACAACGACCTGTACCCATGATGGCCCGACTTCTAATCCGCCTACGCTATCAGCAGTAACCGCAGAGTTCGGCTGACCTTCGCCACCTTCACCAAATCCTTGAAGGACGATTAAGGATGATGCTCTGATGTCATGGAACGTTTCTGTGGATCCTGTGATTTCATCAACGTTGTTTCGTGTGAAATCATCTCGCTTTTGTTCTTCTTCACAAACCCAATCAAAGGTTTGATCCTCTTGCTCAACGTTTCCATCTTCATCCGTTACGTTGACGATGTAGGTTTCCGCACAGTCTGGGTAAACATCCATGAGATTGAATGCATTCAATGAAACGTCGACGAAGTAGTCCGCCTTTTGATTTCCTTGTGCGTTTGGAGTGACCGTTCCGTTGTAAGTCCACTCTCCTCCGTTGATGTTGTTCGAGAAGATATAGCGATCACCGGTTTCGTTATCAGTAAAGTCACTGACATTTTCCCGCACGACTACGTTCTGTTCATCTCCAATCATTAGAGTGTAGCCATCGTTGTTTGATGATTCCGCCACGAGGTCCGTTCCATCCTCGCCCTCAGCGGAAAGTAAATTGCCTCCGACTTCAATCAGAACAGAAAGGTTGTAGGTCAGGAAGTCAGTTGAGCCACCCATCGTAACTGTAACCATAAACTCTTTTGGATCCGCTCCTTTGGCAAAATCTGGATTCCAATCCTGGCTACCATCATCCTTCCATTCTATTTCGACTTCTATGTCGATGTAATCCTCGACCTTTACGAATATCATTTGGTCGTCATTTTCTCGATTGACGTCTTGTTCGGAGATTATTTCGATGTAAATTATGTATTCACCTGCAATTGGTGTCCAGGTAATATCGTTCCCTTCGAATTGAAGCGTCGTCTTACCGTTCTTGTAAACAGCACCTGCTGCGAGTGTTGTGAGCTCACAGTTGTTGAAATCACAGACAACGTTGTTGTTTTCCCAAACCAACTCTGTACCGTTCTGGTCTTTCGCGAGCATGTCAGGAGAGCCTTGTTGATCCGAAAGATAAATCGATACACGGTATCCCATTTCTGTCAAATCTTGGTCTCCAGAATTTTGAATGTAGGCTTCGAAGGTCGTCGCTTGGCCTACGAATATTGTGTTTGAGCACGTAGGATTGCAAACTGACTCTTTTGGCGAGGTAATTGCAACGACTTCGGCGTCAGGACCATTTCTGGCACCAGTTTCTTCAATTTCTTCAGTTGTTTCTAAGTTTGTTACGTCGATGTTTGCCATCAGGCTAGCGACCAACAACAAAACAAGCATTACAGGGGTTATTTTTTTCATGTCATATCCTCCAATATGGGCGGTAACCCGTTCTAGAACCTATAATGTATATAATCTATGGGTGCAAATAATAATGAAACTTGAAAAGTGCTTCTTCGGCGTACTGAGTACGATTTTGCTTCGATTTATGAACGCAAAGCCTCGGATGGCTGGATTTGAGTCGCGGCTCGTACTGGCAGGAAGGTCGAAAGGTAAACAAGGATACCACCACCAATGATGACGCTTACAGCTGTCGACCATGGAAGTACAAGTGCTGCCCCCTCTTTTTCCCATACGGCTGAATGAAGGCCGATGTGGAACATCAACGCAACAGCGACACCATTGAGGATCCCAAGCAAGGAGATCCAGCCGATTTCGATCAGGTGGACTCTCATGACCATACCTCGCGTGAATCCTAATGCGCGCAACATTCCAATGTGTTTGCGTCGTTCTGAAACAGAACGATAGGTTACAACACCAATCCCTGCAATTCCAATCATCAATCCTATGGCAAGGTACCCTTCAAACAATGCGAGTATCGATAAAACCAATGCTTGAATTAAGGCAACATCTTCTGCAATCAATGAAACCGCAACACCTTCTTTTTCCAAATCCAATCGTAGAGATTCTGCTAATTCAGTTGCAGCTTCACGTTCTTGTGAAGATTTTCCTGCAGCAGAAAAATAGCGTACTTCGCTTGTATCGAACGTACTGGAGGCGAGACTCTCTTCAGAAACGGACACATACACCCGAGTCAACGAACCATCATATTGTTCCACGACTGATTCCGACGGCATCCAAACGCCTGCAGAGAACAAATACGATGATTGTTCGAGAATCCCTCCAACCATCACCTCTCGTCGATGACTCGGTTGTTGCGCATCGATGATCGTGATGTTTTCACCGACAAGAACCGAAAACACACCTACGCTTGCTCCATCAAGGGCCGATTCCAACCCAAACGATGCGTCCACAAAAACGACGTCTCCTCGTTGATGCATGTTTGACCAAGCCTCATCCGAGGAATTTCCGAGTGAATCATGCCAAATATGCAAAGGAAGACCCCCATGGTCAGCGAATTCTGCATCAATTCCACGGAGAATGTAAGGTGAACGTTCTTCATCGGAATTTTCGATAAATGCTTGCGCCCTGTACACTCTCCCCACTGCGTCGATTTGACTTACGTCCGTGTGCTCAAGACCCCAATCGTCCAGTGACCCTTCTAAATCCAATGGTCGAGAGCGTGCGGCCGTAAGCATCAATTCAAATTCACCTTCAGATTCTTCAACAAACGTGCTGGAATAATTCTCAAATTGGAGCGTATATCCACTCAAGACAACAACGGAAAAGACGGTGATTGAAAACATACCCATAACCACTGCAGTTCGTAAAGGCTTGTGGAGAGGATACGAAAGCGCGACCGGAATAACAGGACCGCTTCGAATTGAACCAATTCGAAGAAGCCCACGTATCAAGAGCGGAGCCAATGCTGCAAGAACAAAGACACCAGCAAAGACTTGTACCAATCCAATAATGATGAATGAGAATTCATTTGGAGTTAAGTCCGCTCGAACCGGATCGACTGAGGATGGTAAAGCTGTCCAAATCAGTAAAAAGAGACCAATCATACCAATTGTCCTTCGAGGTGCATCTCGAAACGTCGGCAATGAACCAATTGACGCTCGTTCCGCCCGGAATACAGGCAATATCCAGAAAAGTATGGGGCAAACCAAAACCACAATTGAGCACCCCAAAACAATCCAGACACTGTGAGCCAAACTTCCGCTACCAAGAAGGAACAGTCCAGCGCTTAAGAGAACCATTCCGAGGGCACCAATCACAAAAAGATAAACGCCCCATGGCACATATTTCGGGACGCGTTGAGGCACATCTTTCAAAGCATGCACAATGATCATTCTTGAGGACCACATTGCTGAGGCGAACAACGTAAGCATTGCAATATGAAAGCCCCAAAACCAGCCAGCAAGGAGGGAAGATGATTCAACGTGGAATGAAAAGACATCGGCTCCCGCACTTGCAAATACGCTGGAAAATCCGATTCCAATAAACCAAGCAAGGCCGACGCCAAGGAGTGAACCGAGAGCACATCCAATTGATGCAGCAAGAGCGCCTTCGATCATTGCAACATAACGCAGGTCTGATCGAGTCATCCCAAGTGCCCGAACTGTAGCGTATTCTTTTTGTCGCACATCGATAAGCATCGTAATGATGGTTACAACAAGCAAAATGCCTGCTGCGATTGTAAATGAACCGAAAACCAGGAACATTGCACTCAAAACGCCTGAAGAAGCCTCAGCTTGCTCAAGCGCATCGAGTTTGACAGCTTGCACTGATAAAGACAATTCATCGAGGCCAACAAGAGAATCCAAATGCTCCTCAATGGCGCTTCGTTCAAGTTCGGAAACGTTACTAAAGATCAACATTGAACGTTGACCTTGATTTGCAGATGCTAGAACTTCTGCATCGGACATGTTGATCAATCCAAGGATGACGGGGTCCAAATCCGAAAGTGACGAAAGGCGTTCGTCATCAACAAACGAGCCGTTGATGACAAGATTAAGCGAGTCATCAGAACCAAAGGCATATTGGAACAACCCCGATGCGGTTATGTTGCCATTATCGATGACTGAAAGAGGTTCCATCCGTTGTCCAATTTGAATTTCCCCTTGCTGAACAGCCAGGGTCGAGACATCACCGGTAAATGCGAAGAACATTTGTGGAAGTGTGCCAAATCCGCCAGCATCCGAGAGGATTGGTAATCGTATTGAATGGATTGAGGCGTCCAAAGTGGAGCGTAGACTCAATCCATATTCCTCAATGCACCATGCATGCGATTGATTGTATTCTATACCTAAATCTGAGCATACATCGGGTGTAAGTGACGACTGAAGTGGCCACTCATTTGAATTGATTTCAGCAAAAGGTTCCTGAAGAGTCAGTGTTGAGCGTTTGTAGTAGGATTCAGTGAGAATTCCCTCTATTCGGAGGTACAACCATTCTTCGCTCTGTATCAAATCCCAGGCGAGAACTGTTGATGGCAAATCAATCTCCAGTGGAATCGATTCTTCACTTCCATCGCCTAAGTCCCCTGACCAGAAGGTTGCTGATTCACCATCTTCAAGTGCATACCATTGAGATGAATTGGAGGAAACTGCAACAATGTTTCTATCCTCCAACAGGTACTCAGTCTCTTCGTCATTCGAAACGTTACCGACAACCAGACCTTGACCGTATGCCGCAAACCCGAATCCATCGTGAATCGATACATCACTGATGATTTCCCCCTCTGGAACTCGCCAAACCCAAGCGGTGTTGTTGGCCTCAAAGCCATAACCAGCGGCACCCCAATGCCAAAGCGCTTCATTCTCAAGAACAAGACCGCTTAGATCACCATCTGCAAGAGTAAGAAGATTGGAAGATAGTGATTCCAATTGAACCAAAGGAACCTGGAGAACTTCCATCATACCCGCTTGTGTTGTTAGAGCAGACCGGTTCTCTGCCAAACTATGGACAATTCGTGGTGAAAGACGCCCAAGACCGTTTGTCGATGCGATTGTCACTGCATCGCTTTCAGCAATCATTTGCAATCCAGATTCGTCAACTCCAATGCTTTGGTTTAATGCTTGAACGAGTTCATCCATAATCGGTTCAACTGCGGAGCGTACTTCTTCGACTCCTTTGAGGGAAACTCGGATTGATGTGACATTTCCTTCAGATTGTTGCCACGATTGGGCGCTGAGAAGGTCCGTAAACACCGCTGGTGATGTTGTTCCTGCAAGTTGTCCCTGGCCATCCATGTCAACGATTTGGTAAATGGTAAAGTTCTCTTTGATTCTCTCAATTCCATTCTGGTTGCGAACGGACCACTGAAACTGAATTTCGTCGCCTGAACGGACTTCAAGTTCATCAGCAAACTTCTGATTTACCACAACTTGAGGTGTTTCAGCAAATCGGTTGATCTCCTCCAATTCAAACCAAGTCAATCCGTTGTTCTCAGAGCCTATTCGGACATCGTCCCTGTGCTCGAGAGCAAACCATGGGATGCTTGGATTGGCTATACCCTCTGAGGTCACGACTGCTGTTGAAAGTACACGCCCGGCCTGAAACCCTTGGATGCCATTCAAATTCGCCTCTCGAAGATCATCAACAATCGATTGAGGTATTTCAGTAACTTGCCCAACGCTCGAATCGTAGCCTGAGATCAGAACGTCGGTGTCACCCCAGGCAGCTTCAACTTCTTCACGAACCGTTTGATCGAGAGAATCTCCCACAATCAGAGAAGACGAAATGATTGCAGAACCGATCATCAAGCCTGCAATGAGCAAGGCGGCCTGGCGTTTTCTTCGAAGAAGCTGTTGCCATGCAAGGCGAAATCCAAGGAGACGCCTCGATGATACGAGCGCCTGAATTCCGAACAGGCTCAAGACACCGAACATCAGTCCTCCAACCAATGATGTGATTGAGGCGTAGCCCAACCAGTCTAGGACAAGGAATGAGAGAATCCCGTCACCGAACGGAACGATGAGAATGAGAATGATTGCTCCGGCTGAACACTCTTTACGAAGACCATAGGCTGCTATACCTGCTCCAGTCACAAGGAGAAGTCCAAGGAGCAGAAGGAGCAACAAAACTACTCCTCCTCATTCGATTCCTCAAGAAATTGTCCGTCCGCCATGTATCGAATTGAGTCGCATTGTTTTGCTATTGATTCATCGTGTGTGACGATGAGAAACGTGGTGTTTCCGACACTGCACAATGTTCGAAGGAGTTTGATGATAGAAGCGGATGTGTCTGCATCAAGATTCCCGGTTGGCTCGTCACAGAGAACGATTGTTGGACGATGAACGACAGCGCGAGCTATCGCAACACGTTGTTGTTGCCCACCTGACAATTCCGCAGGCCTGTGTTCAAGACGATCCCCCAAGCCAACGGCAGACAGTGCCTTGGTTGCTTCTTGCCTTGCTTGATTTGCGGGCATGCCTTGAATCAACAACGGAAGCTCGACGTTTTCAAGTGCTGTCATGACAGGGAGTAAGTTGAATTCTTGGAAAATGAATCCCATGTGTTTACCACGAACCCTCGTTCGCTCATCATCGGTTGAACCATACAGATTCTCTCCATTGATGTTGACTGACCCAGAATTTGGTTCGTCAATCCCTGATAAAACATTGAGCAACGTTGTTTTACCACAGCCCGAAGGACCCATAATCGCCACCATGGAGCCATGGTCTATGGACAACGATACGTCTTGAACTGCTTGTATCACACTCTCTCCAGATTCGTACAATTTCCAGAGTCCTTGCGCTTGTAGGGCAGACGACATAAAGTTCCATACGGCTGCGTATTGATAAACTACCGCATCAACCTCTATCCATGTCAGACGGATACGTGCGCATCCTCGCTTTCGGACCAATCGCTGAAGCCATCGGTTCGAGAACCATGAAAGTCGAATGGCGTGAAAACCTAAGCATTGAAGAGATCGTTTACGAACTTGAGGTTGGACATTGGATTGGTCAAGGCTTAGCTGTTGCACTCAATGGAGAGAGATGCCCTCTGGACATCCACTGTCAACGAGGCGATGAAGTAGCACTCCTTCCACCAGTTTCTGGTGGTTAATCCAACCGAAATTCTTCACAACTATGGCAAGTCTTGAAAGCCTCAGCGTATAGGGGTATGCGGGGAACAGCATGGCCTTTAGTCCCGGACCACTTGAAATCGTCATTCTGCTTGGAATCTTCTTCATACTCTTCGGAGCAGAGCGCTTACCAAAGATGGCCAATGCTCTTGGTCGCTCAAAAGGCGAATTCCACAAAGGCCTCAATGAGGCGACGACTCTTTCCACCGTTACCGATTTGGAAGCGGGCGGAAAGACACCGGACCAGGTGCTGATGGACCGTGCTAAAGCAGTTGGAATTGATCCTGCTGGCATGGCTGTTGACGAACTTGAAAAGAAAGTCACAGCTCTTGAAGCGCTCAATGATGAAGAGTGATTACGCTCGCTTAAGTTTCATAGGCGAGCCACAACGGTCGCACTCTTTGACATCGTCTTTTTTGGAGCGGCGTGCATCGTTTGAAATCGTCTCTGTTTGCCGACATCCAATACAGCGGAGAACCCATTTCCATTGTTTATTTCCACCCGTAGTTAGGACGCCTTGGACATGGATTCCCGCTTCTCTCGCCACGTTTTTCATTCGATAATCGTCCGTGATCAATTCCGTATTGTTAACGAGAGCTAGTGCAAGAAGGTCGATGTCAACATCTGAAAGGCGTGGAAGATCACCCGTTTTTGCTGCAATCTGATGAATGACTTGACGTTCATCCTCAGTTGCTGTTTGCCAATCCATCTGCAATCCTTCGATCAAAAGATAACGCTGTTCGTCAACTCTTTCCAACTCTTCATGCTGAAGCACCGAAACAATTTGCCCACGGCATCGGTCAATTGGCCAGTGAAGCAGTGCTGAAGTATCGAGGACGGCCATATCCAAAGGGTGTGGAATGCATGTAAAGAAGACGTCGATAACCCATAGCCTCAAGAAGACGATTCAGTACCTTCACCCATGATTGGAGAAGAATTCATCCTAGATTTCTTCAACCAGTTCGGCCCATTTGCTCTCGCACTGCTCTCCTTTACCGAGGCCATCATTCAACCAATTCCACCAGATGTGATGTTCCTACCTATGGCATACGAGGAACGTAACAGCACTTCGATGTTGCTTTGGTTGTGGTTCATCGTCACTTTTGCCTCGGTCCTAGGAGCCATTGTCGGCCATACCCTTGGCAAAGTATACGGTACAAAACTTCTCGATCGATTTGGAAAACCTCAACACAGGGAGCGATTGGAATCCTTATTCGAAAGATATGGCACATGGGGTATGTTTATTGCAGCAGTTTCTCCATTACCGTACAAAGTGTTTGGCTGGATTGCAGGTGCCAGTGATATGAAATTGCAACCGTTCATTCTCGCTGGAATCTTTGGCCGAGGCCTCCGATTTGGATTGGAAGCTATGTTGATTTATTTTTATGGCGATGCTGCCATGAATGCTGTGACGTGGTTGCTCGACCATGAGATCATTATGGCGGTTGTCCTCATTGCGATTCTTGGAATTGCGTATTGGTGGTTGACTTCAAAGAAACTACAACAGACCGAAATAGCATAGAGGTTGGGATTATGGCCATCGAATCCGAAGCGCTTTTTGGTTTGTTAACCATCTTGGCTGTGGGTATTTTCACTCCGGGACCAAACAACATTACCGCAATCTCTCACTCCGCAGTCCACGGTGCTCGAAGCAATATTTCATTGGTCATTGGAATGGTTATTGGTTTCATTGCAGTTCACATGATTATTGGTTTAGCTATCGAACAAATTGATGAAAATTCCTTATTTTTCACATTGCTTGAATGGCTTGGATTGCTCTTTTTTATTCTTCTTGGAATCATCATCTTACGAATCCCAATCGATCGATTGGCCGTCGACAAGAACATCAAAGAAATCGATTTTCGGCATGGAATTGCTCTTCAATTTGTAAATGGGAAGGAATGGGCGTTTGTCTCCGTAATCATGATTCAATTTCTTGATGGATTCGGTGGAGGTTTGAAAGGCATACTTTTGATTACATCGATAACGACAACTGGAGGATTGCTTGCCATGATTCTTTGGACCCTTACTGGTCACAAATTGATGGATACACTACGACATGAACGAAAAGGTGTAGTTATGATTCGAAGCTTAGCAGGAGCAATCTTCTTATTCGCAGCCATCGGAGTTTTGCAATTACTCGGAAATCCTTGATTGATTGAACCAAGCTTTCAGGATGTTTCCCTCAGCAAGGAGAAGATGTTCCGCAATGGTTCCTTGTTTTCGATGAAGTTGTGCAGCAATATCTTGCTGCTTGCATTGGCGCGGATGATCATAATATCCCATGTTAATCGCAGTCTCAAGAACCTTCTTCCTTCGGGGTGACATACTTGGTGCTGTCAACCATTCACCTTGGTAAGCCTTGTTCACTTTGATTTTAAATCTGGAACCAATCAGAGATTTGAACTCACTTAGGAATTTGGACAATCCGGAGGTTGTCCCCTGCATCGAAAGGATAAGTTGCTTCTCTTCAATGATAATCGGAGCGATTGGCCACGCATCGTTCTGAGCAACAAGCATTTGTGCGATCGGTCCAGACATTCGTGCAGAAAAGAGGATGTTGCTGTCTTCAACTTGCAAAACATCACACAAGTCAAGCGAGGGGATTTTTTTGATTGATTCAATGTCGTGACCTTCTAGGAATGTGGCGTTGAAGAGTAAAACCGGTGAACCATCAGAAATTTCCGTTATCCGAATAAAAATTAGTTTTTCAAAAACGTTCACCAGCTCTCCTGCTGGCAATTGCATCGCATCTTCATATTGAATCACGAATTGCATTTTTGACAGCATGGAGGCACCCTTTATGATAGGGTTTGAGTAGAAGTATGTATACGTGACGTTCAGAAAAACGAATAAAATGTATCTTAGTGCTCGTGCCGGGATTCGAACCCGGGTCAGCGGGATGAAAACCCGCGATGATGGACCTGGCTACACCACACGAGCCAATGACTTGCCGTGTCACCTCT
>MDTE01175100.1_pt1 | contig 30275 bp, 29 predicted proteins | sample 811231 | NCBI WGS metagenome assembly MDTE01 (sample SAMN05326651, study PRJNA326480) | marine metagenome | isolation source: seawater | place: Indian Ocean: Red Sea | collected 2010 | reverse complement strand
TTAGATATGAAGGCCCAAAAGGGAGTCCCGGTATGCCAGAAATGTTATCTACGACTGGAGCTATATACGGACAAGGTCTTGGCGAAGAAGTAGCTTTGATTACCGATGGACGTTTTTCAGGAGGAACACACGGTTTCTCAATTGGTCACGTTGGTCCAGAAGCAGCAGTAGGTGGACCTATTGGGTTAATAAAAAATGGGGATCTTGTCGAGATAGATGCTGACAAAGGTTTGTTAAGAGTTGATTTATCACCCAAAGAGTTGATTAAAAGAAAAAAGAAATGGAAACCAAAAAAAATTGAATATACATCCGGTACTTTATGGAAATACTCTCAATCTGTAGGACCTGCCTTTAAGGGAGCGGTTACACATCCAGGTGCTTCTAAGGAAAAAAAATGTTACGCAGATATATAAATAATAAATGAAAATAAAACCAGTGATTTTGTGTGGAGGAGCAGGCACGAGATTATGGCCTAAATCTAAAAAAAATCTACCAAAGCAATTTATTGATTTTGGAGGATGGAATCTATTCCAAAAAACTCTTACTAGAATAAAAAACCCAATATTTGATTATCCAATAATCAGTACAAATTTAACATATTTAGGATTAGTGAGAAAAAATCTATTAAGATTTAAGGTCAAAAAATACAGCATAATATTAGAACCGTTAAAGAAAAATACTTCAGCAGCAATTTTATCAAGCGCTCTTCTAGATGAAATTCCACATGATCAACCTATGATTTTTTTCCCAGCAGATCATTTAATAGAAAAAACAGAAAAATTTAATAAATCTATTTATTTTAACAAAAAGATTTTGAATGATGAAAATATTATTATTTTTGGCATTAAACCAAATACACCATCATCTCAGTACGGGTATTTTTTAACAAAAAAAATATCTAGAAATTACAACAAAGTATTTAAATTTATAGAGAAACCAAATCCAATTACAGCTATGAAAATTATCAAAAAAAATGCTTATTGGAACTCAGGAATTCTTTTTGCTAAGAAAGCTTCTATAATTAATAATTTTCATAAATACCAGCCCACAACATTAAATCATTGTATTGATTCTGTTTATAAATCCAAGATTTCTAGAAACGTTTATTATTTAAATAAAAAATCGTTTAAGAAAATTCCTGAAAAATCTTTTGATTATGCAATATTAGAGAAATCAAAAAATATATGTGGGGTAAAATTGAATATACCCTGGTCTGATCTAGGTAGCTGGAAAGAAATTTCTAACATCTTCAGAAAAAATAAATCCAAATATTTAAAAAAAAAGAATATTTTTTATAGACCATGGGGAAGGTATACAAATTTATTTAGTGGAAAAGGCTTCTTGATAAAAGAGCTTCTAGTAAATGGAAAATCATCAATAAGCTTACAGAAGCATAATTATAGATCCGAGCACTGGACAATTATTTCTGGGAAACCAAAAATTACTTTAAATAACAAAAAGTTTTTTAAAAAAGAAAATGAAACCGTCTATATACCAAAGAAAGCAGTCCATAGGATTGAAAATCTTTTCAAAAAACCAATTAAAATAATGGAAGTTCAAACTGGTTCAGTTTTAAAAGAAACTGACATTACAAGATATAAAGATATATACGGTAGAATTAAGTAATCTCTAATTCGATAGGAGTATGATCAGAAGGTTTAAGTTTTGACCTTGGCTTTTTGTTAATATTTACACTTTTAACACTGTCTAGAATATTGTTTGAAACTAAAAAATGATCAATTCTCATACCATTGTTTTTTTGCCAAGCACCAGACATATAGTCCCAAAAAGTATATTCCTTTTTTTCCTTATTGTAATAACGATAAATGTCATGAAAACCCAGATTTATTAATTCTCGAAACTTTTTCCTTATTTCCAATTTAAATAGAGCATCATCTTGATATTTTCTGAAGTCATAAACATCAATCTCATGAGGTATTACATTAAAATCCCCACCAATAATTATATTTTTATTTTTTATTAAAGCTTTTTTTATTTTTGCAATCAAAGAGTCGTACCAATCTATTTTATATTCATATTTTTTTGTGTTTACAGGATTTCCATTTGGCGCATAGATATTTATCAATTGAATATTTTTTGAATTATTTTTTATTTCACCCACAATGATTCTAGATTGTTTGTTTTTATCAATAATAAAATTCATGTTAATATTTTCAATATTTTTTTTTGTTACTAAAGCAACGCCGTTATAGCTTTTTTGTCCAAATACATAAGACTGGTATGCAAAGTTTTTAAAATCATTAAATGGAAAATTTTTTTTCTCAGTCTTTATTTCTTGTATCATTAAAATATCAGGATTAGAATATTTTAAGTAATCTAAAATATTTACAATTCTTGCTCTAACAGAATTTACATTCCAGGAACTTATCTTCATTAAAATGAAAATGATATACCGCAGCCACAGGAAGATTTTGTTTTTGGGTTTGAAATCTTGAAAGAATTTCCAATAAGTTCTTCAGAAAAATCTACTTCTGAACCTTTTAACATATCCAGGGAAGATTTATCTACCACTATGTTCTTATACTTCAAATCATTTTCATCAGTTTTGCTATCAAAAGTAAAATCATATTTAAATCCAGAACAGCCTCCGCCTTTTATAGCAATTCTAAAAAATGTACCCGCAGGTTTCTTTGCTATTAATTCATCAATTTTTTCCACAGCTTTTTTGCTAAAGTTTAATTCTTTGATCATTTTAACCTAGTATATTGTAATATAATCCTCTTAATAAAATTATGCAAAAAAATTATAAGGAAAATCACCTAAAAGTTTATGCAGTTAAATCAATTAATAGCAGAGGGAGAATTTATAAGGAACGCGAGCATTCTATAAGAAGCCCGTTTCAGAGAGATAGAGATAGAATAATTCACTCTACCTCATTTCGAAGACTAAAACACAAAACCCAAGTTTTTGTAAATACAGAAGGAGATCATTATCGAACTAGACTTACACATTCAATGGAAGTTTCACAGATAGCAAGAACATTGGCAAGAAGCTTGGGTTTAAATGAAGATTTAAGTGAAACATTAAGTTTATCACATGATTTGGGCCACACACCTTTTGGTCATGCTGGAGAAGAAGTTTTAAAAGAATGTATGAGAGATCATGGGGGATTTAATCACAATATACAAACATTAAGAATAGTAACTTTAATAGAAAATAGATATTATAAATTTACTGGTTTAAATCTTACATTAGAAACTTTGGATGGTTTAATTAAACATAATGGACCAGTTAAAGATATTACTTCTTATAAGAAAATCTTAACGAGAGATTTGTTTAATAAAAAAATAAAATTTAATACATTTCCATCTTTGGAAGCCCAAGTTGCTTCTATATCTGATGATATTGCATACAATAATCATGATCTAGAAGATGGCTTACGAGCAAATCTTTTTACAATTCAAGAACTTTGTTCATTACCTTTCATAACTAAACTTATTAATAAACATGTAAAAAATATAAATAAATATAAGAGGGAGATAATTATTAGCCAAATAATAAGAGAGTTAATTAATCTAATGGTTACTGATGTGATTAATACAACTAAAAAAAATTTGAGAAGGAGTAATCCACAATCATTAAATGACATTTATAAAGAAGATCAATTGTTAGTTGATTTCTCAGATAAAATGAAAAAGATAGATGTTCAAATAAAAGATTTTTTGAAACGCAATATGTATAATCATAAAAATGTTATTATTAATACAAATAAAGGTAAAAAAATAATAAAAGATTTATTTATATATTTGTTAAAAAAACCAGAGAAGCATATTAATAAGAGGTTATTTCTAAATGAAAAAAAGGAGAGAGTGATAGCAGATTTCGTTGCTGGAATGACAGATAGATACGCAATTAATTTACATAAAGATATAAAATGAACTTATTTTTAGATTATCAAAAAAAAATATTCCACAGTGTTAAAATTTTGGAAAAAAACAGAATAATAAAAATTCCTGAAAAATTAAAAAGCTTCACGGTTGAACTTCCTCCCAAAAATCAAAAAGCTGACATGTCTTGCAATGCTGCAATGATTCTGGCGAATTATAATAATAAGACGCCAATAGAGGTGGCTAAAGTACTAAGAAGTCATTTACTAGACAATCTCAAAGAATTTAAAGAAATTGAGATTGCTGAACCGGGTTTTTTGAATATATATTTTCATATCTCTTTTTGGAAAAAATATCTGGAGAAGATAATAAATTTGAAATCAAAGTATGGATCTAATGAATTAAATAAAAAGAATTATAACATTGAATTTGTGTCTGCAAACCCAACCGGACCTTTACATGTCGGCCATTGCCGCGGAGCAATATTAGGAGATACTTTAGCAAATCTGTTAATCTTTAATGGAAACAAAGTCATAAAAGAATATTATGTAAATGATTATGGAAATCAAATTAATAATTTTGTTTTTTCAGTTTATTCAAGAATATTAGAAATTAAAGAAAAAAAAGCTTTTCCCCTTGAACCTGATTTATACCCCGGGGAGTATATTATTGATATAGCAAAAAAATAATTAAAAATAAATCTATAAAAAACTTCAAGGACTTTAAAAAAATAAAAAAGAAATTAAGCTCCGAATCTTTAAAAGCCTCAATGAAACTAATCATGAATAATTTATTTTTGTTAGGGGTTAAACATAACAATTTTATTTATGAATCTAACTTAATAAATAACAAAACAGTCTCCAAAGTTATAAAAAAAATGAAAATTAAAAATTATATTTACACAGGCAAATTAGAAGCACCAAAAGGTGAGATCACAAAGGATTGGAAAGAAAGAGAACAGATATTATTTAGATCTACTAAATTTGGAGATGATATAGACAGACCTCTTCAAAAAGCTGATGGAACCTGGACTTATTTTGCTGGTGATATTGCTTACCATCATCACAAGATTTCTAGAAAATTTGATATTTTAATAAACATTCTTGGAGCTGATCACGCAGGATATACGAAAAGAATTGAGTCAGCTGTAAAAGCACTTTCTAACAATAAAGTTACTTTAAAATGCAAAGTTTCCCAGCTAGTGAAATTATATAAAAAAGGAGAACCTTTTAAAATGTCTAAAAGAAAAGGTGACTATATAACAGCAGAAGACTTAATTAAAGAAGTTGGAAAAGATTCTACTAGATTTATGATGCTAAGTAGAAGCAATGATGTTGAGCTCGATTTTGATTTTGAAAAAGTTACTGAAAAATCTAAGGACAACCCTGTATTTTATGTACAATATGCTTATGCTCGTATTAACTCAATTTTTAGATCTTTAAAGCTAAAACTTGATAATAAAATTAAATTAAAAAATAAAGAATTTATATTAAATGAACATGAAATTAGCATTTTGAAAAAGATTTCAGAATGGCCAAAATGTGTTGAAATATCTTCAAACAAACTTGAGCCTCACAGAATTCCTTTTTATTTATATGAACTGGTAACCCTTTTTCATTCATATTGGAATTTAGGCAAAGACAATGAGAAATTTAGATTTATTTCAGGAAATGAGGTTTTGAATAATTCTAGACTAATTCTCTTGCAAGCATTGGCTATTGTAATAAGAAATGGCATGTCAATATTGGGCGTCTCTACACCAGAAAAAATGTAATGTTAAATAATATAAAAAATGTTTTTTTCTTGTTATTCGTTTTTATATTTATCTTCCTGATAGCAAGATATTATTTTTCAGAAGAAAATATTATATTTACTAATAAATCGAGAACTGCATATTTGCTAGATATTAATAAGGAGAAAACCAGACTGCCTATATTAAAAAATGATACAAACAACATTATAGTCTATAAAAATGATATAGAAGAATTCAAGAAAAAGAGAAAAAAAAGGATTTGGGAATATTTAATATCAAACTCTGATGAATAGAAAAGCCATAATTTTTGGAATCAAAGGATATAATTTAACCTTAAAGGAAAGAAATATTTTTAAAAAATATAAACCTTGGGGAATTATTTTATTTTCTAGAAATATTAAAAATATTTCACAATTAAAAAATCTAGTTACGGATATCAAAAAAACTTTCAAAGATTCTAATTATCCAATATTAATTGATCAAGAAGGGGGGTCCGTATCAAGATTAAGCAATATAATAGATTTAAGTATTTTCTCACAAAAATATTTTGCAAATCTTTATAAAAAAGATAGAAAATTATTTTTAAGTATTTATAAAATTTATATTAATAAAATTAGCAATATATTCAATTACATTGGTATAAATGTGAATACTACGCCAGTGCTTGACGTTAGAAGAAAATATACTCATAAAATTATTGGCGACAGATCTTTTTCAAGCAACCCTTCATTAGTTGCTAAATTAGGACAAGTATGCATTAATCTTTATAAAAAAAATAAAATAGCCACAGTAGTTAAGCATGTTCCTGGGCATGGGCCAGCAAAGTCTGATACTCATTTTAAAAAACCAATAATTAAAGCAAGCAAAAAAGAGCTAAAAAAAATTGATTTCAAGCCATTTAGAGAATGCAAATCAATTTTTGCAATGACATGTCATGCTGTCTACGCGGCATATGATAATAAAAACACTGCAACACATTCTAAAATTATTATACAAAAAGTTATTAGAGATTATATTAATTTTAAGGGTCTCGTAATTTCAGATGATATATCGATGAAATCGTTAAATTATGGATTAGAGCAAAATGCAATTAAAGCTTTAAATGCGGGTTGTAATTTAGTGCTTCATTGCAATGGTAATATAAATCAAATTTCCAAATTATTAAGAGTTATACCCAAAATTGATAAATTTACTGAAAAAAAAACATCGTATTTTTACAAATTTTTGAGGTAAACTTAAGTTTATGGATTCATCAAATAGCGATCTACTAAAAATTAATATAGACAATTTTTCTGGTCATTTAGAAGTGTTACTTGATTTGGCAAAAGCTCAAAAAGTTGATTTGAAAGATATTTCAATTACACAATTAGCGGATCAATTTATAGAATTTATTAATAAAGCTAAAAAAATTAATCTCGATATAGCTTCTGAGTATTTGCTTATGGCTACCTGGTTAGCTTATCTCAAATCGAAACTATTATTACCTGAAGATGAAGAAGAGGAATTTAAAGCTACAGAAGTTGCTGAGAAATTAAAGCTACAATTAAAAAAATTAGCATTAATAAGATTGCTGTCAGGGCAATTATTAAAAAAAAAACGTTTGGGAGTAGATATACTTATGAGAGGAATGCCAGGCGATATTAGAACATTTAAAAATTCTAAGTATAAAGTTTCACTATATGAACTGCTCAAATCTTATTCAAATCATGTTATGAAAAAAAACTTTTTATCCATGAACATTCCAAAATTGCCAGTTTGTACAACTGAACAAGGAATAGAAATAATTAAAAGTAATTTAAAAAAGTTAACAGAATGGAAAGATATTTCTAAAATTCTTCCATCTCAATTTAAAAAGAATAACAATCTTAAGAGATCAGGTATAGCTGGAATATTTTCAGGCTCACTTCAACTTACAAAAGATGGCATGATTAAAATTATGCAAAAGGATAAACTAGACGGTTTATTAATTAAGGAAAATAATGAATAAGAAAGATAATATAAAAATTCTAAAGTTTCCTTCCAACATCGATAATGTCGAAAGACAAGTGGAGGCAATTTTATTTGCTGCAGCCGAGCCGCTTGATACTGAAACAATTCAATCAAAACTAAAGAAAAAAATTGATATTAGTAAAATTTTAAATTCCCTTGAGAGACAATACAAAAACAGAGGAATTAATTTGGTATGTATTGCTAACAAATGGTCTTTTCGAACAGCATCTAATCTTTCTAAATTTATGAATCTTGAAACTCTTACTCAAAAAAAACTGTCTAAGGCAGCAGTAGAAACTTTAGCTATTATTGTTTATCACCAACCTGTTACTAGATCTGAAATAGAAGAAATCAGAGGAGTGGCTTTTGCATCCGGAACCTTAGAAATATTGTTGGAGCTTAATTGGGTACGACCCTCAGGAAGAAAAGATGTTCCTGGTAAGCCAATACAATATGTAACTACTGATGATTTTTTAAGTCACTTTAATATTCAAAGGTTATCAGATTTACCAAATATAGAAGAACTTACTTCTGCAGGATTGATTGATAATGCTAATGTAGATTCTGCAATTTTCGGGACCGGCAAATTTTATAAAGAACAAAAAGATGAAAAAAAAGAGAATATCTATTCAAATATAGACGATATGTTGAATCAATCTCTTAAAACTGAGGATGAATAAAAGATAACTTTAACAAACTAAAAAAATTGTATATAGTTTAACTATGAGTATAGGTTTTTGGCAAATTGCAATAGTAGTTGTTTTAGTCGTTCTCCTTTTCGGAAGAGGTAAAATCTCAAGTTTAATGGGAGATGTGGCAAAAGGAATTAAAAGCTTTAAAAAGGGAATGAAAGACCCTATAGAAACAGAAACCCCTCAAGAGCAATCCAACGAAGAAGAAAATTCAGATAAAAAATAATTTGCGATGCCACAAATTGGATGGTTAGAGATACTAATTATTGTGGTTCTGGCCATATTAATTATAGGGCCGAAAGATTTTCCTGTTATGCTTAAAAAAATTGGGTCTTGGGTTGGTTCTTTCAAAAATTATTTTACTGAAATGCAGAAAGATATAACCGATATGGAAGATTCCATAGAAGAAGAATTTTTAGATAAAAAAGATAATAAAAAAAATGAACAATGAAAAAGAAAAAAGATCCAGCTTTGTTGAGCATCTTACAGAGCTAAGATCCAGGCTTGTAAAATCTATAATTTATTTGTTTTTATTTTTTATTCTTTGTTATTTCTTTGCTGAAGATATTTATGGATTTTTAATTCAACCATATGCTGATGCAGTAAAAGACGACGGTTTAGAAAGAAGAATGATTTTTACAGCATTGCATGAAACTTTTATTACCTATTTAAAAGTCTCTTTCTTCGCGGCAATGTTTATTGCTAGCCCTATAATTTTGACGCAAATATGGAAATTTGTAGCTCCAGGTCTATATAAAAATGAAAAGCAAGCTCTATTACCATATCTGATAGCTACACCAACTCTTTTTCTTCTTGGTGGTGTGCTCGTTTATTATTTGATAATGCCGTTAGCTATTAAATTTTTTTTAACTTTTGAAACTTCAGCGCAATTGAGCAATTTGCCAATTCAGCTAGAAGCAAAAGTTAACGAATATCTATCTCTTATAATGAGACTTATTTTTGCATTTGGAATTAGTTTTCAATTGCCAGTTTTATTAAGCCTTCTAGCAAGAGTGGGTTTTATTGATTCAGAATATTTAAAAAAAAGAAGAAAATATGTCATAGTTATAATTTTTGCTATAGCTGCAGTCCTAACTCCACCTGATCCAATAACACAAATAGGCTTAGGAATACCTTTGTTAATTTTATATGAATTATCTATATTCTCAGTTAGTTTAATTGAAAAAAAGAAAAAAGATGCATGATATAAAAATAATTAGAAAGAATCCCGATTTTTTTAAAAAAAAAATCTCTGAAAGAAATATAAAAATTGATACAGACAAATTATTGTCCCTAGACAAAGATAATAGAGAATTAATTCAAAAAAAAGAAAAATTTGAACAAGAAAAAAAATTAATCTCTCAAAAAAAGGACAAGAGTCAATTTGAAAAATCCAAAGAGTTGACTGTAAAAATTGAGAAGCTTGTTAAAGATCAATTAACTATAAAAGAGGAAATTAATGCAATCCTTCACATTTTGCCAAACATTGCTCTTGACGATGTTCCAGTTGGCAAAGACGAAACTAAAAATAAGGTAATTAATAAAGTTGGAGAGATTTGTAAGTTTGATTTTAAACCTCTTTCACATAATGAGCTCGGCCAAAAACATGCGTTGATGGATTTTGATCTTGCAACAAAAACAGCTGGCGCAAGATTTGTTGTTTTAAAAAATGAATTGGCATTGCTTGAAAGAGCAATTTCTAATTATATGCTTGATACTCATACGAAGGTTTTTGGTTATAAAGAAATATCGCCACCATTAATTGTAAATGAGGATACAATGTTCGGAACTGGTCAATTACCAAAATTTGAGAGCGATCAATTTGAAATAAAATTAGAAAATGAGAAATTTAGAAAATTTTTGATTCCTACTGCAGAAGTAATTCTAACTAATTTAGTTAGAGAGTCTTTTTTAAATAAAAAAGAGTTGCCCATAAGGTTTGTTGCCTCAACAGCTTGTTTTAGAAAAGAAGCCGGTAGCCACGGCAAAGACACTAAAGGAATGATAAGGCAGCATCAATTTTATAAAGTTGAACTTGTAAGTATAGTTGAACCAAATGATTGCATTAAAGAATTAGATAGAATGACAAGTTGCGCTGAGGAAATTTTAAAGAGACTCAAATTGCCTTATAGAAAAGTTTTGCTTTCTTCTGGTGACATGGGTTTTAGCGCTGAGAAAACTTATGACCTAGAAGTCTGGATACCGTCTGAGCAAAAATATAGAGAAATCTCAAGCTGTTCCTCTTGCGGTCAGTTTCAAGCAAGAAGAATGAAAGCTAAATTCAAAAATAATAGCAACGAAACAGATTTTGTCGCTACTTTGAACGGATCAGGCTTGGCTGTTGGGAGAACGTTAATAGCTATTATGGAAAATTATCAACAAAAGGATGGTTCTATAATAATTCCAGAAGTACTCAAACCATATATGCACAATCAAAAACAAATTGGATAATTAATATTGTTTATTTTTTTTATTTAGTATAATCATATTATCAATTTAGGAGTAATTTATGTCAGGTTCAGGCTTTGCGCAGTTCATTCCATTAATCTTGATTTTTGTTATTTTTTATTTTTTTCTGATAAGACCACAACAAAAGAAGATCAAGGACCACAAAAATATGGTGGCAGCTCTAAAAAGAGGCGATCAAGTTATAACATCCGGAGGTATTATTGGTACCATTGAAAAAGTTTATGATAACGACGAACTCGATATATTAATTTCTGATAATGTTAAAGTGAAAGTAATTAGATCTACAGTACAAAGTTTATTTAATAATCAAAACATAAAAAAATAATTCTAACTTGTGTTATATTTTACAAAAATAAAATTATTCACAATTTATGTAATTATTGTCCTTTTATCAGTTTTCTCAATTTCAAATTTTATTAATACTGACAAAAGCTTTGTATTTACAAAAAAAATAAATTTGGGCCTTGATTTACAAGGTGGGTCTTATCTTCTTTTAGAAGTTAATTCTGATCCAATTGTAGATAGAAATTTACAGGAAAAACTTCTAAATATAAGAAAATACTTCAAAGCTAATAAAATAAAATATAAAAATCTTCAACTTATAGATAAATCAATTACTTTTTCTTTAAACGAAATAGATATTAAAATATTTGAAGAATTCTTTTTAAATAAAGAAAATTCAATAAACACTTATTATAATAATTATAGATCCTATGAAATGGAACACATTTTTGATTCTAATAATGTTATAATTAAATATTCAAAATTTGGTCTTATCGAAATTAAAAATTCCACTCTCGACCAATCTTTAGAAATTGTTAGAAGAAGAATAGATGAAGTTGGAACTAATGAACCCACAATAATAAAGAGGGGAAATGATAGAATTCTAGTTGAACTTCCTGGGTTAGATGATCCAAACAGAATCAAGAACCTTTTGGGAAAAACTGCTAATTTAACTTTCAGAATAGTTTCAGAAGAAGATGGTTTTGGATCTGAAATTTTATATTACGAAGATGAAGATGCGAAACTGAATATTAGCAAGAGAGTTGTTTTGAGTGGCGATAACTTAATCACAGCTAAACCAAGTTTTGACAACCAAAACAATCAAACAACTGTAAATTTTTCTCTAGATAGAGCGGGAACCAAGAAATTTGCTAAAGTAACTACAAACAATATAGGAAAGAGATTAGCAATAATTTTAGATAATCAAATTATCAGCGCGCCAAGTATCCGTGAGCCGATAACAGGAGGAAATGGAGTTATCACAGGAGATTTTACATTTCAATCAGCTACTGACCTAGCTTTACTTTTGCGATCAGGAGCCTTGCCTGCACCATTAGAGATAATTGAGGAAAGAACTGTAGGACCAGACTTAGGGGAAGATTCAATTAAAGCAGGAGCAATTTCCTTAGGAATAGGTTTTTTATTAGTAATTTTTTATATGTTGTATAAATACAGAAAATTAGGGGTTATAGCTGATTTAGCTTTAATTGTTAATTTAGTTATCTTACTCGGTATTCTAACAATTTTGGAGGTCACTTTAACTCTACCTGGAATAGCAGGAATTATTCTAACTGTTGGTATGGCTGTAGATGCAAATGTATTAATTTTTGAGAGAATAAAAGAAGAGATGAGAAGCGAAGAATCAAACATTCATGCATTTGACCAAGGCTATAAAAAAGCTCAATCAGCAATATTGGATGCTAATATTACTACTTTAATATCATCAATAATACTTTTTTTACTAGGATCGGGTCCAGTAAAAGGTTTTGCTGTTACTCTTGGACTGGGTATTTTAACGACCTTATTTTCCGCTTACTTTTTTGCTCGGCACCTTTCATCAATATTAGCAATGAGAAACAGGGATAAAAAAATTGTATTATGATTTTTAAATTATCTAAAGATATAAAGTTTTCAAATTATTACAAAAGATTGAATATTCTTTCTTCTTTTCTAATTATCTTTTCTATCATGGTCTTAATTATTAAAGGATTAAACTTAGGAGTTGATTTTAAAGGAGGCACATTAATAGAGGTCAGAACTGATAATTCAACAGTAGATATTGCTCAGATAAGACAATCTTTATTAAACATGAAATTGGGCGATGTTACGGTAAAAAAATTTGGAGAAAAAAATGATTATTTGGTTAAAATCGAAAAAACAGACACTAATGATCCAGATTTTATTAAATCAATCAACGAAAAGTTATCTGACGATTTAGGATCAGTTGTAAATTTTAGAAGAGTAGAAAATGTTGGTCCGAAAGTTAGCAAAGAGTTATTAAATGCTGGCTTATTAGCTATAACTTTATCTTTAGCAGCCATGCTATTTTATATTTGGATTAGATTTGAATGGCAGTTCAGTCTAGCTGCGATTGCAGCTTTAATTCATGATGTGATAATTACAGTTGGTATCTTTTCATTTTTATCTTATGAAGTAAATCTATCAATAGTTGCTGCTGTCCTTACCATCGTCGGTTATTCAATGAATGACACAGTTGTTATATTTGATCGTATTAGAGAAAATTTAAGAAAATATACAAAAATATCAATTGCAGATATTTCTAATACTTCAACAAGTGAAACTTTATCTAGAACTTTAATAACTTCAGTAACAACTTTATTAGCTTTATTTTCTATATATATTTTTGGAGGAGCTATATTAAAAGGGTTTTCTTTCGCTATGATTATTGGTGTTCTAGTTGGAACATATTCATCTATATTTGTAGCTACTCCAATTTTGAATTATACAAATGTAGATCATAAAACTGTTTCAAAAGAAGATAAGAGAGAAGTCTAGTAAAGATTTTGAGCCATTACCATTGATAGTAACATTGGTAATGATAATAAAGTATTTATTCTGGAAGTTAACATTGCAGTTTTGGCTGCTTTAGGTTTTTCATCTGGCGAGCACTCAACTATACCAAGTGCCTTTTTTTGATTTGGCCAAATGATAAACCACACATTAAAAGCCATAATTAAACCTAACCACATTCCAATACCTATTGCGGTATTTTTTCCTCCGCCGCTACCTATTCCCAATGCTAGAGCTTGATGAACATAGCCATTTAAATAAGCTACAATTAATCCTGTAACTATTGTTGCTAATGCAGCCCATCTAAACCAAAATAATACAGCTGGAGCTATTACTTTTCCTATAGCTGGTTTTTGTTCATCTGGAATTTTTGGCATGCTCGGTATTTGAACAAAATTTAAATACCAAAGTAGCCCAATCCACATTACTCCAGAAAGTACATGTAAATATCTAAATAACCAACTCCAGAAAAGTTGATCAATAGCAAAGTCTTCGCCACCAAAAAACAATCCTAAAAACAAAAGAATAGCTAGTACTATTGATAGATGTATAGTTTTGGACAATGATTGTAATATCGAAACCATAAATCAGTTATACCATTTTTTTTATCAAAACTAAGCAGTTTTTTTGTATTTATTATCAATGATGTTTTTTAAGAAACTTCCAGTGTAACTACCACTTATTTCCGTGATTTTTTCAGGGTTTCCTTCAGCTATTATCTGGCCACCATTTACCCCTCCATTTGGTCCCATATCGATAATCCAATCTGCAGTTTTAATAACATCTAAATTATGCTCAATTACCACTACAGTATTGCCTTGAGAGACGAAAGTTTGAAGAATTTCTAAAAGTTTTTTTATATCGTGTGCATGTAAACCAGTAGTTGGCTCATCTAGTATGTACATAGTTCTTCCCGTAGATCTTTTTGATAACTCTTTTGCTAATTTAATTCTCTGAGCTTCTCCACCTGATAAAGTTGTTGCTTGTTGGCCTATTTTTATATAGCCAAGTCCAACTTTTTTTAAGGTAAGTAATTTTGATCTTACCGCAGGTATATTTTCAAAAAAATTACAACCTTCATCGACAGTCATATTTAAAACATCGGCAATATTTTTGTTTTTAAATTTAATTTCAAGGGTTTCACGGTTATATCTACTTCCTTTGCAAACATCACAGGCAATATACACGTCTGGTAAAAAATGCATTTCATAAGTGATTACACCATCACCTTCACAAGATTCGCACCTTCCTCCTTTAACATTGAATGAAAATCTTCCAATTTTATAACCGCGAGCTTTTGATTCAGGTAAACTTGCAAACCAATCTCTTATAGGAGCAAATGCTCCAGTATAAGTAGCAGGATTAGATCTTGGAGTTCTGCCAATAGGAGATTGATCGATATCAATAATTTTATCTATTTGTTCAACACCTTTATAATTTTTAAAAGGCATCGGAATTTTTCTGGATTTATTATTATTAAGCATTAAATTTAATGCGTTGTATAATGTATTAACTACAAGTGTAGATTTTCCGCTTCCAGATACACCTGTTATACAAGTGAAAGTTCCCAATGGTATTTTGAGATTTACATTTTTTAAATTATTTCCCGATGCTCCTAAAATTTCTAAAAATCTACCATTTTTCGCCATTCTTCTTTTTTTTGGTATAGGGATGGTTCTTTTTTTTGATAAATAACTTCCTGTAATGCTATCATTATTTTTCATTATTGTTTCTAATTCACCCTGGGCTATCACGTTACCTCCATCAACCCCGGCCTCAGGTCCTAGGTCGATGATATGGTCAGCGTTTTCCATTGTTTCAGTATCATGTTCAACAACTATAACAGTGTTACCCAAATCTCTTAATCTTTTAAGAGCATTAATTAATTTCACATTATCTTTTTGGTGCAATCCTATAGAAGGTTCATCTAAAACATATATTACACCAGTTAAGCCAGAACCTATTTGTGACGCTAATCTTATTCTTTGTGACTCTCCGCCAGAAAGCGTTCCAGATTCTCTTGACAAAGTAAGATAGTCTAGACCTACATTTAATAAAAAATCTAGTCTTTCTTTGATTTCCTTTAGAATATGCTGAGCTATTTTTTTTTCTTTGTCACCAAGCTTTTTGCTTAGTGCAGAAAACCAATCTTTTGAATCAGATATAGATTTTTTTGTTACCTCACTTATATTTAAATTGTCAATCTTAACGCACAAAGCTTCATCTTTAAGTCTCAAACCTTTACATTTCTCACAGTTTGATTCACTTTGATATTGTGAAATTTCCTCCCTTTTCCACTCACTATCAGTCTCTAAGAAACGTCTCTCAAGGTTGTTAATCACACCCTCAAAAGTTTTCTTAGTCGAGTATTTTTCATATCCATCGTCATAAGAAAATTTTATTTCATCCTCATTTGAACCATACAAAATTATATCTTGGATTTTTTTTGGTAGTTTTTTCCAAGGTTCTGTTAAAGAGAATTTATAGTGTTTTCCCAAAGAGGATAAAGTTTGAGCATAATATAAGGTAGTTGATTTTGACCAAGGCTCAATAGCCCCATCTTGTATACTTTTTTTGGGATTTGGCACAACTAAACTAGGATCTACATTTAAATTTACTCCTATACCTTCACATTCTTCACAGGCTCCATACGGACTATTAAATGAAAATAATCTAGGCTCTATCTCTTCGATTGTAAAACCACTTTCTGGACATGCAAACTTTGATGAGAATACAATTTTTTCTATTTTTCTATATTTTTTTGGCAATGTTTCGTTTTCATATTCAACAAACAATAAACCATCGGCTAAATTTAAGGCTGTTTCGACACCTTCAGCAAGTCTATTACCTAAATCGCTGTTTATAATTATTCTATCTACTACTATAGAAATATCATGTTTAATTTTTTTATTTAACTCAGGAAATTTATCAATGTCATAATATTCACCATCAACTTTTAATCTTTGAAAACCTCTTCTTTTGTAAGCAGCTATTTCTTTCTTATATTCTCCTTTTCTTCCTCTAACGATAGGAGCCAATAAATAAATCGTATTTTTTTTTGGAAGATTTTTAACTTTATCTACAATTTCAGCTACACTTTGAGATTTTATTGGTTTTCCTGTAAAGGGCGAATAAGGAGTTCCTGCTCGAGCGTACAAGACTCTCATGTAATCGTAAATTTCTGTAACAGTAGCAACAGTAGATCTTGGATTTTTTGAAGTATTTTTTTGTTCTATTGAGATTGCTGGACTTAACCCTTCTATTAAATCAACTTTCGGTTTTTTCATCTTGTCTAAAAACTGTCTGGCATAAGCTGAAAGACTTTCTACATATCTTCTCTGACCTTCAGCGTAGATTGTATCAAAAGCCAAAGAGGATTTTCCTGACCCTGACAGGCCAGTAATTACGACAAATTTGTCTTTTGGTATTTCAAGAGAAATATTTTTTAGGTTGTGTTCTTTTGCCCCTTTTATAACGATTTTTTTAAGCATTTTTTTTAACAAATATATCTAACCTATTAATAAAAAGATGGAAATATGTTATATTAGTCTATATTAACAATTAATCTTTTATTAAATCTATAAATAATATGGCGGGCAGTCTAAATAAAGTTCTTTTAATTGGCAGATTGGGTGCAGATCCTGAGATTAAGCAAATGGTGAATGGAAAAAGTGTTGCTAGATTAAGCCTTGCAACTAGCAATACGTGGAAAGACAAGAATACTGGAGAAAAAAAAGAAAAAACAGAATGGCATCGAGTTGTAATTTTTAATGAAGGCCTAGTTAATGTAGTGAAGCAATATGTAAAAAAAGGATCTCAAGTCTATATAGAAGGCCAACTTACAACAAGAAAATGGAGAGATGAAAAATCTGGTGTAGATAGATACTCAACCGAAGTAGTGTTACAAGGATTTAACTCTTCTTTCAAAATACTTAGTAGCAAAAATAGTCAGATAGAAAACATACAAGAAAGCAATGCAGAAAAAAGTGCACTTCCAAATGATGAAAATATTACACCTAATGATTTGGATGACGAAATTCCTTTTTAATATCAATGGAAAAAACAGAAACCAATACTATTAAAAAAAATTATAAACCAGTTTTTGTTTATGACGAAATGAGTTCTTCTTATTTGTCATATGCAATGAGCGTTATAATAAGTAGAGCTCTCCCAGATGTGAGAGATGGTTTAAAACCAGTTCACAGAAGAATAATATACGCAATGTACAAAGGTGGTTTTGATTGGTCAAAGCAGTTCAGAAAATCAGCAAGAATCGTGGGAGATGTTATTGGTAAATACCATCCTCATGGCGATCAAGCTGTTTATGATGCTTTAGTAAGACTTACACAAAAATTTTCCATGAGCTTGCCACTAATTGATGGTCAAGGTAATTTTGGTTCTATTGATGGCGACCCTCCGGCCGCTATGAGATATACTGAGTCAAAATTAGCTAAAGTTTCACAATTTTTAATAGATGACATTGAAAAAAATACCGTAGAATTCCGGAGTAATTACGACGAAAGTGAAAAAGAGCCATCCGTTTTACCATCTCAATATCCAAATTTGTTGGTAAATGGAGGAGGAGGTATTGCCGTCGGTATGGCAACAAGTATTCCGCCTCATAATCTCGGAGAAGTTATTGATGGGACGATAGCTTTTATAAATAATAAAGATATTACTATTTCACAGTTAATGAAAAAGATTCCAGGTCCAGATTTTCCAACAGGAGGAATTATTATTGGGAAAGATAATTTAAAACAAGGATACAACAAAGGAAGAGGATCCATCAAAATAAGAGGGGAAATTGAGGAGGAGAGTTTAAAAAATGGCAAGGAGCGGCTGATAATAAAATCTATACCATATCAAATAAACAAAGCTGTTTTAAATGAGAGAATAGCTGAACTTGCACGGGATAAAAAAATTGAAGGCATAAGTGACATAAGAGACGAATCTAATCACAAAGGAGTAAGGGTTGTTGTTGATCTAAGAAGGAATGTTGAAGCAGAAACAGTCAAAAGGCAACTTTATAAATTAACAAATGTAGAGTCTTCTTTTGGTTTTAATACTTTAGCTATTGTAAATGGTAAACCTAAAATTTTAAATTTAAAAGAGTTTATCTCTGAGTTTGTTGATTTTAGGGAAAAAACATTAACTAAGAAAATAAAGTTTGATTTAAACAAAGCTTTAGAAAAGGCTCATATTTTATTAGGTATATCAGTATCTGTTGAAAATATTGATTCTGTTATAAAAATTATAAAAAACTCAGATACTGTTGAAGCGGCAAAAAAATCTCTACTTGCAAGAAAATGGAAAATTACCAAAACTAGTAAATTAATAAAGCTTATAAGATCAGAAAAGTCCGCTGGATCCTATTCTTTTTCAGAAAAGCAAGTAGTTGCTATACTTGATTTAAGATTACAAAAATTGACAGCTTTTGGAATTAATGAAATAGAAACAGAAATTAAAAAACTTAGTTCATTAATATCAAAGTATGAGAAAATTTTAAAATCTAAGAAAGAACTTTTTAATGAAATTATTAATGAATTAAATAAGATAAAAGAGACTTTTGCTACAAAAAGAAGAACAAAAATAATAGATACCGTTCTGAATTATAATATTGAAGAAACTATACAAAAGGAGGCGGTTGTAATTACAATAACTCACAAAGGATATATAAAAAGAGGATCTCTTGCTTCAGTTAAGATTCAAAAAAGAGGAGGCAAAGGAAAAGCTGGGATAAAAACTAGAGATGAAGATTATGTTGTTCAGATTTTTACAGCTAATTCTCATACCCCTATACTATTCTTTTCTACACAAGGACTTGTGTATAAACTTAAGGCTTGGAAAATACCCCAAGGAACAGCTTCTTCAAAAGGAAAAACTTTATTTAATTTATTACCTTTAAAAAGCCACCAATCAATAAGTTCAATTATGCCTCTACCTGAAAATGAAAGTGAGTGGAAAAAACTCTTCGTTGTTTTTGCTACAGAAAAAGGAAAAGTCAGAAAAAATAGTTTGGAAGATTTTTTAAATATTCAAACTACTGGAAAAATAGCTATGAAATTAGATGAGGATGATAAAATAATAGGAGTAAAAATTTGCAGAGAATCTCAAGACTTAATTTTAAGTACTAGATTGGGAAAATGTATAAGATTTATGTCTAAGAAATTAAGGATTTTTAAAGGTAGATCTTCCAAAGGTATAAAAGGGATAGAATTAGGAAAAGATGATAAAGTAATATCATTATCTGTATTAGATTCTGTAGACGTAAACCCCAAAGTAGCTAAAAATCTTCTAAAGAATGGCTCGGCAGATAAAGTTAAAAAATCAGAGGTAATCGCAAAACAAAAATTTATATTATCAGTAACTGAAAATGGCTTTGGAAAAAGAACTTCTTTTTATGATTATAGAGTTACTAATAGAGGAGGTAAGGGAATAATTGGAATTGTAGCTTCATCAAGAAACGGTAATGTTGCTGCTTCCTTTCCTGTAAATGAAGGAGATGAAATTATTTTATCAACAGACAAAGGCAAAGTAATAAGGTGCGCAGTTAAGGAAATTAGAATTGCAGGAAGAAACACTCAAGGAGTTAGAATTTTTAAGCTTTCAGGCGAGGAAAAAGTTGTTTCGGCAATAAAAATAGATGATAATTTTAATTAACTTTTATCTATGAGCAAAATTGGTATTTATCCAGGCACTTTTGATCCAATTACAAATGGACACATAGATGTAATTAGGAGGTCTTTGCAAATTGTAAAAAAATTGATTGTAGCAGTATCAAACGATCATTCAAAAGACTATCTATTTTCATCTGAAGAAAGAGTTAAAATAATAAAAAATTCACTCTTTAAAGATTTAAAGTTTAAGAAAAATAGGATAAAAGTTTTATCATTTAACACTTTAACAACATCTCTCTGCTCAAAATATCGAGCCACGATTATATTTAGAGGTTTAAGAGCCGTTTCAGATTTTGAATATGAATTTCAGTTAGCAGGAATGAATAGGCAGTTGAATAAAAATATTGAAACAGTTTTTTTAATGTCCGATCCTGACAAACAAGTTATTTCATCAAAATTTGTAAAGGAAATTGCTAAATTAAATGGAAAAATAGATAATTTTGTCACAAGAAGTACGGCTAAAGTTTTAAGAGAAAAAAATGATTAAGAAAATATTTATTATTTTTTTATTCGCTTTATATACCAATGAATGCTATGCACAAGATAATATTATGATTTTAAAATTAAAAGATGGTGATGTGATAATTGAATTATTTGATGACATTGCACCAAATCATGTGAAGAGATTCAAAAAACTTTCCATAGAAAAAAAATATGATGGGGTAGTTTTTCATAGAGTTATAAATGGATTTATGGCTCAGACAGGTGATGTTCAATATGGAAATAGCACCTCGGATAGTTTTGACCTTAAACGAGCAGGAACAGGAGGATCTGAATATCCAGACTTAAAAGCAGAATTTAGTGACATACCTCATGAAAGAGGAACTTTGTCAATGGCACGTTCCAGTAATCCTGATAGTGCGAACAGTCAATTTTTTATTTGTTTTGAACCAGCCCCTCATTTAGATCGACAGTATACCGTATTTGGAAAAGTTGTTGAGGGAATGGAGTTTGTTGATTTAATTAAAAGAGGCGAAGGTTCAAATGGAGAAGTTTCTAACCCTGATAAAATTATTAGCTTAACAGTTAAGTAAGAAACACTATTAGCATGTCAAAAGAAAAATTTTCTTTCAGACTATTGAAAGAAGATAAGAAAGCACGCTTAGGAAAAATTTCCACTTCCAGAGGTGAAATAGATACTCCTGTATTTATGCCGGTTGGGACTCAAGGGACAATAAAATCTACATTCATTAATGATGTTGTTGCGACCGGAGCTCAAATAATATTGTCAAATACTTATCATCTAATGATTAGACCTGGAGTAGATAGAGTAAAAAAATTTGGAGGCCTTCATGAATTTATGAACTGCAAACTTCCAATATTAACAGATTCTGGAGGTTTTCAAATTATGTCATTGTCTAAACTAGTTAGAATTGATAAAAAAAATGGCGCAACTTTTAATTCACATATAGATGGAAAAAAATTTACTTTAAGTCCAGAAGAAAGTATAAAAATTCAAAAAGATCTTAACTCAGATATAGTAATGGTATTAGATGAATGTCCAAAATTATCTAATGACAAAAATAAAATAAAAAAATCTTTGGATATTTCTACCAACTGGGCAGAAAGATCTAAAAATGAATTTGGTGATAACAAGAGAAAAGCTTTATTTGGAATTGTGCAAGGCGGAATTTATAAAGATTTAAGATTAGAAAGTTTAGAAAATTTAACAAATATTGGTTTTGATGGTTATGCTTTAGGAGGGTTGGCAGTAGGTGAAACACAGAAACAAATGTTTAAAGTTCTAGAAGAAATTGTTTCATTTATGCCCAAAGATAAACCTCGATATTTAATGGGCGTAGGAACACCAGCAGACATACTAGGCGCTGTTAGTAGAGGAGTAGATATGTTTGATTGCGTTATACCAACAAGATCAGGTAGAACTGGACTCGCTTTTACATGGGAAGGAAGATTAAATTTGAGAAACTCAAAATATAAAAATGATAGTTCTCCATTAGATAAAAACGCAAATATTAGAGACCTTAATATGTATTCAAAAAGTTACATTAATCACTTAATTAATTCTAATGAAATATTGGCCTCTATGATCTTGACTTTGCATAATATTAATTTTTATCAACAACTGATGTATAAGATTAGAGAATCAATCAAAAATAAAACTTTTGATGTTTTCTTTAATAAATATATAGATGTAATTTAATATTTTTAAGTTAGATGTTGAAAAAAATATAAAAAAATATATTAATACTCATTTGGGGCCGTTAGCTCAGTTGGTAGAGCACTTCCCTTTTAAGGAAGGTGTCGTTGGTTCGAATCCAACACGGCTCACCACAAAATTCAATTTACGAAATTTTCTTTATTGGAGGATATTTTACTATAATCTCAGGTATCCAATTTTTTAAAGATTCTATTCTTCTTATACTTGAGGGGTGAGTACTCATCCACTCTGGTGGTTCTTGACCTTTGTTAGATTCTTTCATTCTCTCCCAAATTTTTACCGATTCTCTAATATCGTATCCGGCAAGCGAGGAAAATATTAAACCTAAATAATCTGCTTCGGTTTCTTGTTTACGTCCAAAAGGGTTATCAATCCCAAAAGTTCTAAGCATCCCAGCAACATCAACTCCAGTAGTTCTTTGCGTGTTAGAAATTGCTCCGCCAGTGAATATGTCTATTGCAGCTGTACCGACATTTAGAACTAAAGCTCTACTTGCTCTTTCGACAGAATGTTTTGCTACAGCATGCGCTATTTCATGACCCATAACAGCTGCCAAACCGTCTTTATTTTTAGTAATTTGAAGTATACCTGTGTAAACAGCAATTTTACCACCAGGCATACACCATGCATTTTTTACTTTATCGTTGTCGATTAAAATATATTCCCAATTGAAATTATAAGTAGGATCTTTTTTATTAATTGAAAAAAAATATGCAGAAACCGCCTCCTCAATTTTGGATCCTATTTCTTTAATTTCATTTAGTTGCTTTTTGTCATTGCTTAATTTAGTTTTATTCTTAACATTTTGATATATTTGAGCAGCCTGCTTATTTAAAGTGCTTTCTGGTAACAATTTTAACTGTTTTCTTTCAGTTATTGGGGCTGTAGTACAGGAAGTAATCATTAAACCACAACTACAACAACCAAATATTTCAAGAAATTTTCTTCTATTTATGTTATTAATTTTATTCATAATTAAATTAGTATAATAAATGGCTACACAAGAAAAAAAAAGAAGTATTTTTGCAAGAGTTAGGAATTATTTCATTACAGGGATCGTAGTTTTAATACCTATAGGTATAACGGTTTATTTAACTATCTTTCTTATTTCAATTTCCTCAAAAATACTACCTAAAGAGATAAACCCAAACCATTATTTGCCATACAATATTCCTGGGGTTGAAATTTTAATTTCCATTTTTTTAATTACTTTTATTGGCTGGCTGTCTTTATCTTTTATTGGAAAAAGGCTATTAGACATATTTAATAAGATCTTAAAAAAAATTCCTATTCTGAGAACAATTTATTCTGCCATTGGACAGATGACTGAAACGTTTACAAAAAGCGAAAAAGATAAAAAAAATGTGGTTTTAATTGAATACCCCAGAAAGGGTTCTTGGGCCGTGGGTTTTGCCACGAAAGATAATTCTGGAGAAATATCAGACAAGACCCAAAAGCGATTAATAAATGTTTTTGTTCCCACCACTCCCAATCCAACTAGTGGTTTTTTGCTTATGTTTCCAAAGGATGAAGTTATTTTTCTTGATATGACATTTGAGGAAGCTTCAAAATTTATAGTTTCAGCAGGAACCTCTAATCCTAAATAATTTTTTCAAAATTAACGTCATTGATAATATCGGCTCTATCAAATAATTTTAATAAAAAATCATATTTTTTAAAATTAACTTCATTAGATTCAATATCCTTAATATTTTCATTTGCTATATTAAAAAGATCTGCATGGTGGACAGGATCAGCAATTTTAAAATTTTTAATGCCACTTTGTTGAAATCCCAGGACATCTCCAAAACCTCTTAGTTTCATATCTTCTTCAGCAATATAAAATCCATCATTAGAAGATTTTAATATCTTTATTCTCTTTTTTGCATTTTCACTTAAATTTTTTTTATAAAGAAGTACGCACGCTCCTTGAACTGACCCTCTCCCAACTCTTCCTCTAAGTTGATGCAGTTGAGATAAACCAAATTTATTTGAATTTTCTATTATTATTACATTGGCGTTAGGAAAATCTACACCAACTTCTATCACGGTAGTAGATACCAATATATCAATCTTTTTTTTTAAAAATTTATAAAGGACTTCATTTTTTTTATCTTTTTCTAAAGCCCCGTGGATTAATCCCACTTTACCAAAAAACTTTTTTGATAAAAAATTATATTTTTTTACAGCTGCGGAATAATCTAATTTACTAGATTCTTCAATTAAGGGACAGACCCAGAAGATTTGATTACCATTTTGTATCTTTTTTTTTATAAAAAGTATTATCTCGTCAATTTTTTCTTCAGGTTTACTTAAAGTGATTACTTCTTTTCTATTAATTGGTTTTTCGCTTATTTTTGAGACGTCCATATCACCATATACAGCCATAACCAAAGTTCTCGGTATAGGAGTGGCAGACATTAATAATATATCACAGTCACGACCTCCTTTATTTGAGAGTTCTATTCTTTGCTTTACTCCAAATTTATGCTGTTCATCGATGATAGATAATCCTAAATTTTTAAACAGTATCTTCTTTTGAAATAGAGCATGGGTGCCTATTAAAAAATCAATTTTTTTATTTAGCAAATTTTTTTGAATAGTTTTTTTGTCTTTTTGCTTAATATTTCCAGACAAAAATTCAATATTAATATTTGTATTCCTAAATATATTTTTTGCCAAGTTAAAGTGTTGCCTTGCTAGTATTTCTGTTGGCGCCATCATTACAACTTGATGATCTGAGTTAATTACATTAGCGGCTGCAATAAGTGAGACAATAGTTTTTCCACTACCAACATCACCTTGTAGAATTCTGAACATTTTATGATCTGACATTAAATCTTCGTTTATTTCATGAATAACTTTTTTTTGATACTCAGTTAGAGAAAAATTGAAATTTTTAATTAATTTTTTAGATAATGAGTGATCAAAAATTTTCTTTTTTTTTTTGAATTTTTTAATCCTTTTTCTTGCTTGTGACAAAACTAACAAATTAGATAAAATTTCATCATAGGCAAGCCTTCTATAGTATGGAGAATTTAGATCTATTTTTCTTTTTTTATGCAAATGTAATACAGATTCAGACCAACTAGCTTTTCCAATTTTCTCAAGTATTTCTTTACTATGCCATTCATTAATGTTTGTTATTTTGCACAACACTTGTTCAATTATCTTTCTATAAACTTTCTCAGTTATTCCATCTGTTAAAGAATATTTTGGAATTATTTTCTTAACATATTCTTCTTTTTCAAGTGGAACGACATATGCCGGGTTGGTAATTTGATATTTTTTTTTAAAGTAATTAATTTTGCCACTTATAATCACTATAGTGTTTAGGGGTAGAATTTTTTTTATATATCCTTCCCTGCTATTAAAAAAAACAATGTCTATACTGCCGGTATCATCATTACAAATCACCTTATTGGGTAAATTTCTGATGCGTGGAAAGCTGTGCTTTACAACCTTAACTTTAATAGTAGTAATTTTACCAATCTCAAGTTTGTTGATAGTCTGCAAGCCTGAACGATCCGTATAACCTTGAGGAAAATTCCATAATAGATCAGAAATTTTTTCAATTTTTTTTTTTTTTAAGAGATTTTTAATCTTAGCTCCAACACCATCTAAAGAAGATATATTTTTTGTTAAGAACTTTTGTATATTATCGCGATTCATTATTTTATAATATATAATAAATTCTCTTGAATAATGACAAATAAAGAAATTTTAAAAAAACAGATTATCTACCGCGCAATGCATAGAGGAAGCAAAGAAATGGATATTCTATTGGGAAATTTTGTAAAAAAAAATATTAATTATTTAAATATTGATGAACTAAAAGAACTCGAAAAAATATTATATATTGATGATGAGGTTTTATATAGCTGGTACTTTAATAAAAAAGCAAATGATGTTATCCCACATAATAAAGTATCAGAAATGCTAAAGAATTTTAAGTTGTAATGGCGGAGGGGGTGGGATTCGAACCCACGAATGAGTTGCCCCATTGCTGGTTTTCAAGACCAGTGCTTTCAACCGCTCAGCCACCCCTCCAGATCAGATATTTATCACTTTAATACATTCTTTAATAATTTTGCACAATCTCAATTATTATTAATCTTCATATTTCAGGTATATACTAGGAAAGTTTAACAATGAGGTCTTACAAAAATTTTTAGAACTTATATTTATTATATATTTTTCTACCTAGAAAATAAAAATAGATGCGGTAGAATAATTTGTGCAGATGCCAGAATTTATTATTAGTGACATTAAAAAAAATTGATGGGTATTTTAGTTTATATCGGAGCTTTTTGATTTTTAAGCATTCAATCAACGGGAGAAAAATATCATCTTTATTTTTAGAGTAATCAATGACAGAAATTTTACATCTAGAGTAATTTTTCCATAAAGATATAAATTTTTTATAATTAAAATAAAAAACCCAAGTTCCCCAGTAAGATACATTTGTTTTGTAGTACCCGTTATTTAAGATTTGATATGTATATGTAAAAACATTTTCCAGTTTAAGTTTTTTTCTATTTTTTCTTAATTCTGAATATAAGGAATATGCATAAGTGCTATCGTTTCTTATGTAGCATATAAAAATTGGCATAAACTTATTTTTTTTTAATATTTTTGTGAAATTCTTAAGCTTTTGTGGCGAATGAATCAAAAAAGAAAAATTCTCACTCGAGATTAATATATTTTTCTTCTTTTTTTTTATTTCTGTTATAAATTTTTTAAAATAACTCTGTTTTTTATTTTTTTTATCAAAATTTTCTTTATTATAAATTTCCCAGGCAATATTGGAATGATTAGTTGTATAATCAAAAGGGTTTCTTCCCTTTGGTATATATATATTATTTTTTAGAAAGATATGTTTATTTTTGTATAAAAAATGCTGAATACTTGTCGATCCTGTTTTATGACAACCAATATGAATAAAAATTTTTTTCATAAATTTAATTGATTTTAATAAAGCGTTTTATCTTCAAAGAAATTATATATTTTGACTGGTTTTCCAGATAACATATACCTGTAAACATTGACATTTTCCAAAACTCTCTGGACGTAATTTCTTGTTTCTTTAAATTTTATTAATTCGACCCAATCTACATAACTTATTTCACCTTTTTGAGGGTTTCCATTTATTTTTTTCCAATACTTAACTCTTTTTGGTCCAGCATTGTAAGCTGCTAAAGCAAATGGATAAGATCCTTCGTATTCTTCAAGTAAACCCGCTAAATAGTGAGAGCCTAATTTTATATTATAATCTGGCTCGGCAGTAAGCTTACTTTTTGAATATGTTAATTTTGCTTGTTTCGAAACCAATTTTGCTGTGTAAGTCATGAGTTGCATCAAGCCTCTTGCGCCAACATAACTAATTGCGCCTTGATCAAATTCACTCTCTTGTCTTATAACAGCAAGCACTAATTCTTGTTTTGGCATAGTTTTTTGATTAACTACTTTAGGAGTTTCAATTATTGGATAATTTATTTTGTTGTGGAATCTTTTTTCATAGGATGCTTTTTTAGCTATTTGTATAGCAAAATCATAACGTCCTATTTCAACCGCCAATTCTCCCGCAAGTATTTCACTTCCGCTGCTGATATCAGTTAGAGCTAAGTGTTTAAGAAAATCTTTAGTGTATTTAGTTTTATCTAATTCCTTTAGCAAGCGAATTGCTTTAACTAGAGAATTCTTATAAAATTTCTTTTTGAATTTCTCATCGACTTTATTTTGTTTTTCTAAGGAAAATGATTTTTCAGGATTGATTTCAGCAAAAGCAAGCTGACCATAGTAGGTATTTAAATATTTAGAAGCCTTAGTGAACCACTCTTCAGACTTTTGGTTATTTTTCATGATTTTATAAGTTTTTCCTATCCAGTACGATCCTCTAGATAAGCTTATAGGGTATCCAACGTTGTCAGAAAAATTTATAAAATGCTGCAATGCTAGATTAGGATCATTTAAAAAAGTTAGAGCAATCCATCCAGATAGCCATTCTGCATCAGCATATTCAGGACCTTCTGACATAGAGTGGTTGCTAGCTACTTTATAGGCTCTGGCATATCTTTTTTTATAAACCAAAGAGCGTGCTAATATAGCTCTTTCTTTCCACCAAACATCAGGTCGTACTAATTTAATTGGATCTTTGGGAATGGTGAATAAAATTTCAAGTGAAGGATCTAATCTACCTCTTCTTCTACGCCATTTTAACCTATCATATTTTAAACCTATGTCATTTTTAAATTTTTCAGGAACTTTCGATATTGCGTTGTCAACGCCATAAGATCTACTCATTAGCAATTGTCTTGCTCTGTACAAGGCAGTTTCATCTTTTGGCAGATATCTAAGCATTCTTTGTACATCCCAATGTTTACCTTCCCAAGCATGCCAATCAGCTCTTTTAATATTATCTGATACTGTAATTATTTTTTTGTATTTTTTTCTTAGATATCTTAATTGAGACTTATTAAGCTTAGCTTTTATCCATCCTTCTTTTATTAATTTTGAGCCGTCCTGAATTTTTCCTTGTGATATATATACTTCTCCAAGCTTAATTTTACCATAATCACTCAAAGGTTTTATCTCACCAAACCATTTCAAGATTGATTTCGAACTGCTAGCATTAAGATTAATTTTATGTTCTGCAAGATATCGCAATCTGTTTATTCTTGGATATTCAGGATTATTACTGATAAAAGCTGCGTAATCATAAAAACTTGCTGCATTGGATGATCTAATCAAATAAAGATAGTTGACTAAATTGTATAAAGTTTTATCTCTAGATTTTTTAGATAATTTTATTGCGGTTTGCCATTTTTTTTTATCAATCGCATCAAATATAGATTTTGCTAATCTAAAATCTTTTTTTGATATTATTGTTGATTGTGTTGCAGCTTTATCAATTTTCTTTTTAACCGTTATTGGTTTTTTTTTAGGATATATGGGAGTTTCTTCTTTACTTATCTGCGTACCATTCTCTAATTCTTTACTTTCATCAACTATAAGCTCTTCACTTTGTTTTGATGGTTTTTTTTTAGGGTATATTTCCTTTTTTTTTGAAACTTTTACTTTTATTTCTTCATCCACTGCAGGTTTTGGTAAAGGCAAAATAAGATCAGCCGCAATTACCTGTGATGTAAAAATACCAGTAAATACTAATAAAAATACTTTAAGTTTAAGCAGATTCTTCATAAATTTAAGATGAATTACTTTTTTAAACTATGTTATAAAGATTTATGTTTAAAGGATCAATTGTAGCATTAATTACGCCTTTCAAGAAAAATAAGCTTGATGAAGATGGGTATATTTCTTTGATACATTATCATATAAAAAACGGCACATCAGGTCTTGTTCCAGCTGGCACTACAGGCGAATCACCAACGCTGAGCCATTCTGAGCACGAGAGAGTAATTGAACTATGTGTAAAGGAATCTAAAGGAAAGATTCCAGTTATAGCTGGCACAGGTTCAAATTCTACTGAAGAAGCAATATCACTTACCAGATATGCGGAGAAGATAGGTGCTAACGCAGCTCTAGTTGTGACTCCTTATTATAATAAACCTACACAAGAAGGATTGTACCAACATTTTAAAGCAATAAATGATAACACTTCAATTCCAATTATAATTTATAATATACCGCCACGCTCAGTTGTTGATATGAGCGTTGATACAATGTCAAGACTCTTTGAACTAAAAAATATAGTGGGGGTCAAAGATGCAACAGGAGATTTAAATAGAGTAGATGAGCAAAAAAAGAAAATGGGACCAGATTTTATTCAATTGTCAGGAGAAGATGGTACAGCACTAGATTTTAATTTACGCGGTGGAGTAGGATGTATATCAG